>JAABUQ010004520.1_pt1 | contig 23581 bp, 20 predicted proteins | sample 5560001 | NCBI WGS metagenome assembly JAABUQ01 (sample SAMN10711888, study PRJNA513371) | rock metagenome | isolation source: Antarctica rocks | place: Antarctica: Victoria Land, Finger Mt nord | collected 2015-12-18 | reverse complement strand
GGAGCCGGGTCCGGCAGGGGCATGCCGGGTCCAACCTGGCGATGATCCGGCGGGTCGCGGCCTCGCTGCTGAATCGGGCCCCGGGCAAAGGGAGCGGGATCACGAAGCGCCTCAAGGCCGGCTGGGATGAAGGCTACTTGCTACAGATGTTGCAAGGGATCGACGCACCTATAGTGCGGTAGCCCTGTTTTTGCCCGTGAGTCGCGCGGCTGTCGTTGATCTCCACGTTGTCGATGATGCTGAACGCCCTGGTGGTCCAATGTTTTCCGCCGACTGTCCCACCAATCGTCCTCATGAACACGATTAGAAAATTTGATAAAAAGCGGCGAGAGCTTGATACGGTCGTAGTTCCTGCCTTCACACGCCCAACCCAGCATTTTGATGAGTTCCAGCCGGGTGAATTCGACCTCGCGTTTTCTGAAGTCGCCTTTGAGCTTCGTCGACTGAATCAGGGCCAAGACGACCAAATCATCGGTGGCGGATGGAAAGGAAGTGTGTCACATGGCCGGAGTCGCTCGGCCGCGTCGTTCGCCGACCAGAAGGGCATTGGTCACTTCCAGCGGCCAGAGGTCCGGCACGTAGGCTTGCAAGTCAGCTCCGGCAGTGGAGCAGGCGGTGGCGGCCCTTGCCGAGCGGCGGAAGCGTGCGAGGTCGTCCGTGGGCATGGCGCATCGTGGGCGGATCTTGGCGGAAGAAACGACTCCTGGACGGCCAGCTTACCTATTGGTAGAGTCTTATTTGACCTCTGGCGGACACCATCAATGGGCCGGTGTCGAGGCGGTGTCCACCGATCCGTTCCAACCTGGGCCATTGCGGCGCTATCGGCGTCCAGGAACGGCGGCGATTGCAATCAAGCTATCGCCGCCGCGTTGTCGGACCATCTAACGGGAAATAACCCCCTAACTTTCCCCTTAGGCGGGTCTCAGCGGCCGATGGATATCGCAAATACATGGTTTGGGCCTACATCAATCCTCGATCGAAACCTCCTCGCCATGTGAGGGAGAGGCCGGAACTCGGCCACGGCTATATCGCCGTGGCGAACAGCCCATGACCCTCTTGAAGGCGGTGCTGAAGGCGCTCTCGGATTCGTAGCCGAGCGACAGAGCAATGACGGAAATGGGATCGCCGGAGTTCGCCAGCCGGTCCCCGGCCAGCAGCATTCGCCAGCGCGTCAGGTATTCAATGGGGGACGCACCGACAGTCTCCTTGAATTTCAGGGCAAAGGTCGATCGCGACATCCCGACACGCTCCGCCAGCTCCTGCAAAGTCCAGGGATGCGCAGGATCGTCGTGCATCGAGTTGATCGCCGCGCCCATCTGTGGATCGGCCAGGGCGAAGAGCCATCCAACGCCCCCTCTCAAACCTTCCGCCAGGTGCACCCGCAGGGCCTGAACCAGCATTATGTGGGCGAGGTGTTGTACGACCAGGAAGCCGCCCGGCCGCGGCTCGCGCAGCTCCTGCATCATCCGCTCCATGGACCAACGCAACGCCGCCTTATCCGATTCTTCCTTGATATGGACGATGGGCGGGAGCACTCCCAGCAGGATGCCGGCATGGTTGCCATCGAGGGCGAAGAAGCCGCCAACACCGGAGACATCCCCTCCCCCATTCCAAGTGGCGATGCCACCATTGAGCGGGGTCGAGAAGATCGTTTTGAAGTCGACAGGCGTCAAGGTCAGGTCGCTTGCAAGGCGGAAAGGCCGTCCCAGCGGCAGCAGGAAGCAATCTCCGGCCTCCAAGTGCACCGCTTCGGGGACGCCCTCCACGGAAAGCCAGCATTGGCCAGAAGCCACCGAATAGCATTTGATGCCTTCATGCCGGGGGAATTGGATTGACCATTCTCCGGCCACATCAAATCCACCAGACATATAGTTGCGTGGTTTCAGCGACGACAGCACGCCTGAGAGCGGGTCCATGGGGCACTCCGGACGATTGCGAAGATAAGTCGGACTCTAAAGCATAGATCGTCCCTCGTCAATCGTCTATCTTGTGAACCACGGGGCCGCGAGTGCGGCCACGATCGGAGAGCAAGGTAGGTCATGGGAAAAATTCTAGTCATCGGAGCCTCGGGGTTTGTCGGGGGGCATGTCGCCCGAGCGCTGCTCGCCGATGGATACGCGGTCCGCTGTTTGGCCCGTAACCCGGATCGGGTCCAAGACTTGGCCATGACCGGCTGCGAGATTGTCCAAGGTGACATCTCGGATCTCGCGTCGATGCAGCATGCCCTGGAATCCGTCCAGGCCGCCTACATCTCCGTCCATACGCTCTCACCCCAACATGCCAACACGGCGGGTCAGGGCTTCATGGAAGTGGAGATGAATGGATTGCGGAACATCGTGACGGCGTGTCGGACGCACGGCGTGCGTCGCCTGATCTATGTTACGTCCCTGGGGATCACGCCTGATGGGCCGAGCGCGTGGGTACGCGGGCGCTGGGAGACGGAACAGTTCTTGCTCAGGAGCGGCCTCGACGTGACCGTCATCCGGCCTGGCCAGATCGTTGGCGTGGGCGGACAAGGCTTCAATATGATGGTGGGCCAAGCCAAGAGGCCAGTCGCCATTATGATGGGCAGCGGCCAGGGAAAGTGGCGTAACATCGCCCTGGACGACTTGGTCTACTATCTCGTTGGCGTGCTCAACGATCCACGCACATATAATCAATTTTATGACGTCGGTTGTGACGACATACTCACGAACAATCAAATGATCGACGTTGCGGCGGAGGTCCTGGGCCGGCATCATCCCACCAAGATTCATCTCCCTCGGAAGCTACTCGGCGCGGTGGCGCCGCTCATCGAACGCATGACCAAGTTTCCAAGAGGTTCGATCAAAGGCCTTCTCGATGGCCTGGAGATTGATCTGATTGGCGATCCCCTGCCGATACGCACCATCTTGCCACGGCCGCCTCTGTCTTATCGCCAGGCTGTGGAACGCGCGCTGACAAAGGAGAGGTCGTGATGCGTGTCTTCGTCACCGGTGCCACGGGCTTCATCGGTTCCGCCATCGTTCAGGAGCTCATCAACGCGGGCCATCAGGTGGTCGGACTTGCTCGCTCGGACGCGGCCGCCAAGTCCCTCGTCGCCGCTGGTGCTCAGGTGCATCGCGGTAATATTCAAGATTTGGAAAGCTTGCGCCGGGGAGCGGCCGCCGCGGACGGTGTGATCCACACGGCATTTTTTCACGATATCATGCATATGGGCCTTTCGACGCGCCTTCGCGTGATGTTGGGCGGGAGTCCGGGTGGGATCGTCTCAAGGTTCCTTGGGGCCGCGGTCGGAGCGGACAGGCGTGCCATTGAGACGCTCGGCAAAGCGCTCGCGGGACCTGACAGCCCTCTGATCGCCGCTTTTGGGACCATGGCGCTGAAGCCAGGTCGGCTCGCCACGGAGGATGATGCGTACGATCCCAACTCTGTCGGTAGTGTCCGCGGCGAGTCGGAAAATGCAATGCTGGAGCTGGCTTCGCGGGGCGTCCGGGCCTCGGTGGTCCGCCTTCCGCCGGTGGTACATGGCGTCGGCGATCGCGCCGGCTTTGCTCCGCGTCTCTTCCAGATCGCTCGAAAAAAGGGTGTTTCGGGTTACATGGGTGACGGTAGCAACCGATGGCCCGCGGTGCACCGGCTCGATGCCGCCCTTCTCTTCCGGTTGGCGCTAGAGAAGGGGTCCGCGGGAGCCAGATATCACGCGGTCGCCGAAGACGGCGTGCCGGTTCGAGACATCGCTGACGTGATCGGCAAACGCCTGAATGTGCCGGTCGCCGGCAAGTCCCCGGATGAGGCAGCCAAACACTTTAGCTGGCTATCGATGTTTTTGTCGGTCGATAACCCGGTCTCAAGCAAATGGACGCAGGAAGAGCTGGAGTGGCAGCCGAAGCAGCCGGGGCTGATTGATGATATTGAACGGCCGAGCTATTTCGGGACGTGAATCGAACGCATGGGGAAGGTAATCCCCTTTATTTCTCGAACAGCGAGCCGACCGGGACGATCGCGACCCTCGACGCCCGGATCGGATAGGCGGCGATGACCTTGTCCTCGGCGAGGACGTCGGCCGGCGTCCCCTGGGTGTCGTAGGTCAGGGGGGTCGGGGCGGCGGCGAGCAGGGCGTCCTTGAGGCCGAGGGCGTCGCGGGCGACGATCGCCACCCGGAACCCGCCCGTCTTCAGGTGGCGGCGGACGGCGGCGTTGACCTGGTCGACGGTCAAGCTCGGCAACCGCCGGGCCAGCTCGGTCACCTCGTCGTCCCGGCCGTGGAAGGCCCCGTCCATCGCGTGGCCCAGCCGCCTCGACGCGGTCTGGACCCAAAGCTTGCTGTAATTCAAGAGGAACGACCGGGTCGCCTCGAAGTCGGCCGGGCTCATCCCCGAGTCGACCAGGCGGTCGAATTCCCAGAGCGCGGCGCGGAGGGCGAAGACGGCCTTGTCGCGGGGGACGGGGCGAATCCAGATCGAGAAATATTGCTGACGCCTCGGGTTGTTGGCGACGGGGAACGTGCCGCCCCCTTCCTGGATGAAGTCCTCGATGTACGAATAATCGCCGTAATTCAGGCCGCGCTTGCCGCGGAGGTCCTGCATCAGCTTGCCGTTGAAGGTCCGGTGCTCGCCGAGGTACGAGTTGGCCACGGCCAGGGCGTAGAAGTCGTCATCGCGGCGGTTGAGGTCGATCGGGAACCCGAGCGAAACGGCCGTGGCCTCGGCGGCCGGCTTGTCGACGATCGTGATCTCCAGGCCCGTCGGCCGGGCCACCGCCGGCAAGGGCGGGGGCGCGGCGGCTCCGGCCGGGAGGGGGGCGAACGCGGCCTTGATCCGGTCGAGGGGGCCGGCCCCGGCGCCGCCGGCCAGGCCGACCTGGAGGTTCGAGCGGGCGTAGTGGGCCCGGTGGAACGCCTTGACGTCGTCGAGGGTGATCGCCTTCAAGCCTTGCACGGTCCCCCGGTCGACGTGGCCGTAAGGGTGGCCCGGGTAGAGGGCGAGCTGGAGGGTCCACTTGCCCAGCTCCTCGTCGTTGCCGCCGCGGAGGGTCCGGGCGATGGCGTCGACGGCCTCGGAGCGGAGCCGCTCGAAGTCGTCGGGGGCGAACCGGGGGCGGACGATCATCGAGGCGACGAGGTCGCCGAAGGTCGCGAGGTTGTCGCGGTGGATCGTCCCCGAGAACACGGTCACTTCCTTGCGGCACGAGCCCGCGAGCGTCGCGGCCATCGGGTAGAACTTCTCCAGGACTTGCTCATAGGTCAACTCCTCGGTCCCCCCCTCGGCGATCATCGCCGCCGTGAGCGCCGCCAGGCCCTCCTTGCCGGGCGGGTCGTCCTGCGAGCCGGCGCGGAAGACCACGCGGACGGCGACCAGGGGAGAGTCCGGCGAGGGCAGATGGGTGATGGCCGGCCCGTCGCCGGCGGCCGGGGCTCCACCGATCAAGCCGAGGGCCGCCAGGCCGAGAATCCATCGGGATTTCATGTCACTTCGCCTCCGATTCGAGGATGACGACGGTCCGGTTGGTCGCGGCGAAGTAGCGGGCGGCGACCCGCTGGAGGTCGGCGGGCTGGAGCCGGTCGTAGACGGCGTGAAGCTCGTTCATCGAGCCGACCCGGCCGGTCAGGGCGATCGCGTAGCCGAGGGCGACGGCCACGGCGTCGGGGCGGTCGAGGGTCGCGGCGAACTCGTAGCGGAGGTGGGCCTTGATCGCGTCGAGCCGGGCCGGGGCGATCGGGACGGTGGCCGCCTCGGCGAGCGCCGCCTCGATCCGGGCGCGGACCCCGGCGACCTCGGCCGGCTTGCGGACCCGGGCCATGATCGCGAAGAGGCCGGGGTCGCGGCGAAGGTCGGGGTTGCTCGACAGGGTGACGACCTTCTGCTCGTCGAGGACCAGCGATCGATACAGCGGGCTGGTCTCGCCGAACACCGCCTGCCCCAGCGCGTTGAGGGCCGAGACGTCGGGGTTGGCCGGGTCGGCGGCGGGGACGTGGTAGCCGAGGTAGAGCGTCGGCAAGGTCGGCGATGGCCAGGCCAGCCGGGCCGTCCGCTCGCCCGCCTGCTCGGGCTCGCTGGGGATGTCGACCGTCGCCGAGCCCCGCTTCCAACTCCCATACGCCGACCGGGCCAGGCCGACCAGGCGGTCATGGTCGACGTCGCCGACCACCACCACCGAGCAGTGTTCCGGGCGATACCAGCGGTCGAAGAAGGTCCGGCTGTAGCGGTACTGGTTCGGCATATCCTTGACGTCGGCGAGGAAACCGATCGTCGTGTGCCGATACGTGTGCCGGGCGTAGGCCGTCGACTGCATGGTCTCGTCCAGGATCAGGAACGGCGACGAGGCGCTTTTGTTGTACTCGCCCAGGACCGCCCGGGCTTCCTTCTGGAACGCCGGCTCGTCGTATTCCAGGTTCTGGAACCGGTCGGCCTCCAGCTCGACGGCCTTGGCCAGCGCCGAGGCGGGGATGGTCATGTGGTAGCAGGTCCAGTCGTCGGTGGTGAAGGCGTTCGAGTCGGCCCCGAGCTTCTTGAGTTCGTCGTTGTACGCCTCCTGGGGATATTTCTTGGTCCCCCGGAACATCATGTGCTCGAAGAAGTGGGCGAAGCCCGACAGGCCCGGCTCGACCTCGTTCCGCGACCCCGTGCGGACCACCGTGTAATACGCGATGATCCCCGGCGAGTCGAACGGCACCGAGATCACGCCCAGGCCATTCTCCAGGGTCGTCTGGCGGACCGGGAACGGGAACACCGGCGCGGCCGGGGGGCGATCGGCCCCCCGGGCCAGGTCCGGGGCGGCCAGCAAGGCCAGGATCGCGAGACGCTTGAACATTGATGGCTCCCTGATGGTTCCCGGAGGACCGACCACGATGGCAACCCCGACCCTGTGGCGAACCCGCCTGATGTTCCTCGGGATCGCGACGGCCCTGATCGCGGTCGAACTGGCCCTGCTCTTCTTCCAGGCGGTCTTCGCCCTCGCCTGGGCGATCCGGGGCGTCGCCTTCCTGGTCATCGGCCTGATCGTCGTGGCCTACTTCCGGTACGGGGCCACCCCCCGAGGGCCGGGCGAACGGCCCGAATCGCCCGGATGACCCCGCCTCAGCGCGAGGGGAAGGTCCGTTTCGGGCCGTCGGGGCCGATCTGGACGGTGAAGCTCGACCCGTCGGCCAGGACCGAAACCTTGATGAACTGGCCTCCCGCCGGGTCGCGATTGGCGATCAGCTCGGGCGCGGCGTTCTGGGCGGGGGTGGTCGCGGCGTTCTTGTGGAGCTGGTACGCCACCTCGATCGAGGAAACGGCCTTGAGCCGCTCGACCGTCGCCGGGGCCCCGCCCTTGCGCGGGCCGTTGTTCATGATCGCCACGGTCGGCCGGACCGCCTGGATGAGCGTCGGGTGATTCGAGATGTCCATCCCGTGGTGGGTCACCTGGTAGAGGTCGACCGGGCCGATCTTGTCCGCCGGGCAGACCAGTTGCTTCTCGACGTTCCAGGTCAAGTCGCCGCAGTCGAGGAAGTCGAACTTGCCGAGCCGGAACCGGAAGGCCAGGCTCCGGGCGTTGTCGGAGCGGTCCTCGGGCAGGTCGGCCGGGGCCCCGGCGCAGAGCGGATTGGGCGCGGCATCGGGCGAATCGATGACCTTGCCGCCCGAGGCCAGCACGACCGCCTCGACCCCCCGGAGCGGCAACGAATCGCCCGCCCGGAGGGCTTTCCGCTTCCCGGCGGATGCTTTCCGGTAGCTGTCGCCGAGGGGGTCGCCGGGGGCCGGACCGTCGGGATAGTTGGCCCGGTCGTTGTCGGGGGCCGACAGGTCGGGGAGGCCCCGGTCCCAGTAATGGTCGACCCGGAGCCGCCTGGCCAGGCCGTCGACGCCGCCGAAGTGGTCGGCGTGCCAGTGGGTCGTCACCAGGTGGTCGAGGTGGTCGAGCTTCGCTTCCCCCTTGAGGACCGCCTCGATCCGCTTCGGGTCGCGGTCGGCGAACCCCGCCCAGCCCGAGTCGATCAGGACCGACTCCCCCTCGGGGGTGACGATCAGGGTCGCGGCGCCGCCGAGGACGTCGATGAAGTAGATGTCGAGCGGGCGGGAAGGCCCGTCGGCCCCCGCCGCGATCGCGACCAGGACCAGCGCCGCCAAGGCGTTCCGCATGATGCAAGCTCCCGTCGAGTGCTCGGCCCGGTCAGCCCAGGGACCGGCCGAGTTCGAAGACCTGCTCCGCGTCGAGGACGCGGTCGTTGGCCTCGAACAGCGACCGGATCGCCGCCTTGTGGATCTTCATCTTGGCCGAGCCGACGCCCAGCGCCCCCCAACAGAGGACGCCCTCGCGCCCGGTCCCCCGGTCGGTCGGCCGGACCCCGTCGATCCCGGGCGGGGGGACCGCGTTGAGGTCGACGGCCACCTTCAAGCCCGACAATCCGCGCCGGACCTCCTCCGGCAAGAGGCGGACGCCCGCGGCCCCGGCGGAGACGACGATCGACGCCCCGGCCAAGCCGTCGGCCAGGTCCGACTCGCTCGACGTCGAGAACGCCGCCACCGGCCGGCCGGCGGCGATCGTCGAGGCGGTCGCCTTGGCCCGGTCCCGCGACCGCGAGCCGACGGCGACCGCCGCCCCCAAGCCGGCCAGGAGCCGCGCCACCCGCTGGCCCACCGGCCCGGTCCCGCCGATGACGGCGGCCTTGGCCCCGACGACCGACCCGCCCGAGCCCTCCAGGCAGGCCAGGACCGCCGCCGCCGCCGTGGTGTTGGCGCCGTTGGCGTCGAGCAGGACCGAGACCCGGAACCCGTCGAAGAACGAGGCCGCGACCGCCGCCAGGACCGCCTCGGCCGCCGCCACGTCCGACCCCCCCACGAACACCGCCGTCCGCTTCAGGTCCGCCGGGCCCCGGGTGAACAGGGCCCCGTGGACCAGGTCCCGGACCCCTCCCGGCGTCACCCCGCCGTGGCGGAACAGGAAGTCCACGCCCGAGTCGACCGCCACCACGCCGTCGAACACGCTCGGCTGGGCGTCGGTGTCGAGCTGGATCAGGATCGTCGGTTTCGCGGGCGGGTCGGACATGGATGCGCTCGCTCGATGGGGGCCGGGGGCGCGTCAGTTCCCCGCGAACGGGTGCTTGGCCCCGTCCTTCTTGGCGACGACCTCGGCGGCGCCCGGCTCGTTCTTCATGGCCCGCTCGATGGCGAGCTTGGTCGCGGCGTGGTTGTACTGGTAGATCTTCTTGTCGTCGGAGGCGGCGGGGTGGATGAACACGCCGCAGACGATGCACAGCCTGTCGGCCTCGGTGGTGGGGATGGTGCCCTCGGCCAGGCAGTCGGCGACGGCCTTGGCGACGGAAGCCTGGGCGGGGCCGAACATCTGGACGGCCTGCTTCATCCCCTTGATGGTCACCTTGGTGACGAGGACGGTCGCCGGCTTGCAGAGCAGGTTCGGCTCCAGGACGGCCAGCAAGTTCGAGTGCCCGGCCGACTGGTTGGCCAAGGCGGCGGCGAAGGCCGTGCCGACGGGACCCTCTTTCGAGCCGATGAGCAGGTCGATGTGGGCGATCTCGTTGCCTTCGCCCACCAAGGCCTCGCCGACGTACATGATATGCTCGCTGGCCATCGCGGTGCGTCTCCGATTGCGGGTGCGTCGTCGTGGTGAACCGAGATGATAGCAGCCGACGGGCCGGCCGCAACCCCCGCCCGGCCCGGCGAACCGGCGTGAAGTTTCCCGATTCACCGGGAAAATGATTGTCGAGGCCGGGATCAGCCGCTCTAATAACCTTCCGAGGGGACCAATCGCGCTTTGCTTTGAGGGGCGACGATCGCCTTCTCTCCACACCGTCGATCCTCGAACACCTGCCAAGGGAGCTTTTCCGATGCGCAAGCTTTTCACCCTGCTGGCCGTCACCGTCGTCTGCTCGGGCGTCGTCCTGGCCGCCGACGCCGTCACGATCACCGGCGAAGGCAAGTGCGCCAAGTGCGCGCTCAAGGAACAGGACAAGTGCCAGAACGTGATCGTGGTCGAGGAAGCCGGCAAGTCGGTCAACTACTACCTCGCCCCGAACAAGGTCGCCAAGGCCTACCACAAGACGATCTGCGCCACCACGGTCAAGACGACCGCCACCGGCACCGTCGAGGAGAAGGAAGGCAAAAAGGTCATGACCGCCGAGAAGGTTGAAGAGGTCAAGGAAACCAAGAAGGAATCCAAGTAAACCGCGCCGCGCCACGACGCCCGATCGAGCCCGGCGGGCCACCCTCTCGCCCGCCGGACCCTCCCGTTTCCTCGCCCCGAGTACCGATCGCCCTTGAATCTCCTGATCCTCGGCGCCAGCGCCCGCTCCGCCGCCTTTTCCGCCCTCCGGATCGGCCTCCATCCCACCTGCGCCGACCTGTTCGCCGACCTCGACCTCGCCTCGGCCTGCCCGACGACCCGGGTCGGTCCGCTCGACTATCCCGACGGCCTGCTCGCCTTCGCCGACGGCGTCGCCCCCTCCGACTGGATCTATACCGGGGCCCTGGAGAACCGGCCCGACCTCGTCGCCGCCATCTCCCGGCGCCATCGCCTGCTCGGCGTGGCCGCCCCGGCGCTCCGGAAGGTCCGCGACCCCCTGTTCCTGGCCGAGGTCGCGCGGCTCGCCGGCCTGGCCCCGCCCGAGGTCCGCCTCGACCCGGCCGGGCTCCCCCGCGACGGTTCCTGGCTGGCCAAGCCGATGGCCTCGGCCGGGGGTCGGGGCATCCGCCCGTGGACCGGGGGGACGGTCCCGCCCCGACGGCCCACCTACTATCAGAGGCGGATCGACGGCCTCTCCCTGTCGGCGCTCTACATCGGCGGACCCGCCGGCGCCCGGTTGCTCGGCGCGACCCGCCAGCATCTCGGCCGGGCCGGGAATCGGTTCGCTTACCGGGGGAGCCTCGGCCCCTGGCCGCTCGATGACGGGCCCCGCCGCCGCCTCGCGAGGCTGGGCGAGGCCATCGCCCCGGCCTGCGGGCTGGTCGGCCTGTTCGGGGTCGACCTCGTCCTCCGCGACGGCGACCCCTGGCCGATCGAGGTCAACCCGCGCTACACCGCCTCGGTCGAGGTCCTCGAATGGGCCCTGGGCCGCTCGCTCCTGTCCGAGCACCTCGCGGCCTTCGGGCGGACCGGGGGCGGCGAAGGCCATCCCGGGCCCGCCGCGCCGTTCGTGGCCAAGGCGATCGTGGCGGCCGCCCGTCCGTTCGCCTGGCCCTCGCCCGGGCTGGCCGAGCCCGGCGACCCCCGGCGGTTCCCGGACGTCGCCGACCTCCCCGCGCCCGGAACCTCGTTCGGGGCGGGCGACCCGGTGGTCACGGTCTTCGCTCGGGGCGATTCGCCGGCCGAATGCCGGCGGAACCTGGCCGGGCGGGTCTCCGCCTGGCGGCGTCGGCTCCGGGTCAAACCTGGGTGTTGATCAGCAAGAGGACGAGCGTGGTGGCGAGGAGGATGCCGAAGATCGCCCCGCAAAGGCGGAGCGATTGCCACCAGATCCGGGGCCATTCCTCGTGACGCGAGGCGGAATAGACCAGGCTGATCGCGACCACCAAGGGGGGCAAGAACCAGTAGACCAGGACCGATCGCGGCGCGGCGGCCGGGTCGACCTGGGCCATCAGGTAAAGCAGGGTCGGTGGGAACCAGGTCATACCGAGGCCTCCGCGTGCATCAATTCGGTCTTGGGCAGGACCTCGACGGCGGTCGGCTCGTCCCCCTCGACGTGCGCCGGGCCTTCGTAGGCGTCGTAGATCGCCAGGATGTTGAGCAGGCCGGCGACGGTCGTGTACAGGGTCCCGATCTCGACGAGCTTGCCGAGGCGGGGATACAGGCCGTTGATCTCGTTCTGGGTCGGCTCGGCCATGAAGGCCCAGAGGATCGGGTCGTGACCGTACCAGCGAAGCGTGGCCTGGATCAGGGCGGGCAGGGCGGCGAGGCCGGCGAAGAACTGGCCCAGGTAGTTGAAGCAGAACTGCTCGGCGTTGGCCATCGGGCTGACCCACCGCCAGTAAACGATCCGCCAGTCGCCCGCCGCGAGGCCGGCCACGAACAGCCCGACGATCGAGCCGCCGTACAGCAAGCCCTTGCCGATCCGCCCCTGGTAGATGTGGCCCAAGCCGGGCACCAGCCAGGCCAGGAGCGCGGCGAGGTGCCGGTTCTTGAGGTCGACGGTCGGTCGGGCCATGCACGTTCCCTTTCGGAGGCGATCGAAGGCCGGGGCATCCGCCAGTTCTTCGACGCCCGAGCCCGATTCTTGGGTCATCCGTCCCCGGCGATTCTATCCGGTCCCGAAATCCCTCGCCAGCCTCCCCGCCGTGGCTTCCAGGGTCGATTGGTTCGTCACTTTGAGGTAGGACAGATTTCAAGGATCTCGGATTTCGGACGGCCTCGGGACGAGGGGAAATGGCGCCCTGAAATTTGAGATCCTTGCCATCCGCCATCCGTCTCCCGACCCGGCTTGAAGGACCGATCGACCCTGGCCGTGGCTTCGGCTTGAACCGGCCGGGCCGATGGCCGATGATCGGTGCCGGGCGGATTCGACCTTGGTTTCGCGACGCACATCGAAGAGAGCCGGGCTCATGCAATATCGGCGGTTCGGACGGACCGGGTGGTCGGTCGGCGAGATCGGTTACGGGATGTGGGGCCTGGCCGGGTGGTCGGGCTCCGACGACGCCGAGTCGCTCGACTCGCTGGGCCGGGCGATCGAGCTGGGGTGCAACTTCTTCGACACCGCCTGGGGCTACGGCAAGGGGCACTCCGAGTCGATCCTCGGCCGGGTCGTCCGCGAGCACCCCGACAAGGGACTGGTCGTCGCCACCAAGATCCCGCCCAAGAATTTCCAATGGCCGTCGAAGCGCGGGTTCTCCCTGGACGACTGCTTCCCGCCCGACCACATCCGCGAGTACGCCGAGAAGAGCCTCGCCAACCTCGGCCTGCCCCGGATCGACCTCCTCCAGTTCCACGTCTGGGAGGACGACTGGGCCGAGGACGTCCGCTGGCAACGGGCGATGGACGACCTCAAGCGCGAGGGCTTGGTCCGGGCCGTCGGGATCAGCGTCAACCGCTGGGAGCCGGCCAACGTCGTCCGGGCCCTCCGGACCGGCCAGGTCGACGCGGTCCAGGTGATCTACAACCTGTTCGACCAGGCCCCGCAAGACGAGCTGTTGCCGGTTTGCGATGAACTCGGCGTCGCCGTGATCGCCCGGGTCCCGTTCGACGAGGGGACGTTGACGGGCACGCTCACCAAGGATTCGACCTGGCCGGCGACGGACTGGCGGAGCACCTACTTCGTCCCCGAGAACCTGGCCGCCAGCGTCGACCACGCCGAGGCCCTCCGGCCGCTGGTCCCGCCCGGGATGACCATGCCCGAGCTGGCCCTCCGGTGGATCTTGGCCGATCCCCGGGTCGCCACGATCATCCCCGGGATGCGGAAGCGCCGCCACGTCGAGGCCAACCTCGCCGCCAGCGACGGCCGGCCGCTCGACCCGGCCCTGCTGGAGAGCCTCGAGGCCCACCGATGGGACCGTGTCCCGACGGCTTGGTCGCAATGATCGGGCGCGGCCCGAGACTCGGCTGGGAGCGTCGGGGCGATTCCGTTATGAAAAGGCGGGTCGCGCACGCCCTTGGCCGAACGGAGTCGGACGCCGATGAACAGGACAACCCGAGGACCCTGGTGGCTGGCGGTCGTGGCGGGACTGGGGAGCCTGGTCGGCTGCGGGCCTTTCCCCGAAATCGAGGACTTGCCGACGGCCCGCGCGACGATCGCCGAGGTCGGCAAGCGGCTGGGCCGGTCCCTGGCCCCCGGCTACCTCACCGCGATCGCCGCCCGCTCCGACCGCGTGCTCCCGACCCTGACCCGCGCCGAGCGGCACGCGCTGGGGCATGACGGCGTCCGGTTCCGGGTCGATCGCCCGGTCATGGTCGAGGTCGCCGTCCCTTCCGGCCGCCCGGCGCCGTTCTGGCTGGCCGACCAGGGGTTCGTGGCCACCAAAGCCCGCCTCCGCAATCTCGACGGCGAGTTCGCCGTCCATCACCGATGGTTCCCCGGCGGCGTCGTCGGCCTGGGCGTCAACGGGCTGGACCGGACCAGCCCCGCGCACTACGCGGTCTTCGTCCGCCCCGCGGTCCCCGGGCCGCTCCGGGTCGAGCCGCTCGAGCCGCTCGACGTCCGCGCGACCCCCTGGCGGCCGGGCCTCAGCCCCTACCTCGACGCCGACAAGCCGTTCGACCCGGCCCCGGGCACCCTCGAAGGCTCGACCGTCGTCCAGGTCACCGACGCCCGCCGCCACGACGGGGCCCTGGCCCACGGTCGGGTCTGGAAGACCCGGAACCCGTCCGGTCCCGGGCCCGACCAGGTCGTCGTCTCGTTCGGCCTCGACCCGGCGCGGGCCCTGTCCTTCACCTGGCGGACCGACCCCACCGTCGCCGGGTCCGCCCTCCGCCTCCGGCCCGACCGGCCCGGGGCCCCCGAGCGGACCCTCCTCGGCGACGCCCACCCGGTCGACTCCGACGGCCTGCTCAACGACCCGACCATCCTCCGCCACCGGGTCCTCGCCTCCGACCTGGAGCCCGACACCACCTATGCCTATGCCGTGGGCGACGGCTCGCCTGGCGGCTGGACCCCCCGGCGGACGATCCGGACCGCCCCCGCCGCGCCTCGCGACTTCTCCTTCCTCTATCTGGGCGACGCCCAGAACGAGCTGGAACGGTGGGGCGAGTTGCTCCGCGCCGCCCGCCGGCGCCGGCCCGACGCCGGGTTCCTGCTCCTGGCCGGCGACCTGGTCGACCGGGGGAACGAGCGGGCCAACTGGGACCACTTCTTCCTCAGGGCCGCCGGCGTCTTCGAGTCGACCCCGTTCATGCCCGCCGTCGGCAACCACGAGTACCTCGACAAGGGGCCGGCGATCTACCGGGGGACCTTCGACCTCCCCCGGAACGGCCCGCCCGGCGTCGACTCGGACCTGGCCTACGCCTTCGATTATTCCGATGCGTTCGTCGCCGTCCTCGACTCGAACCTCGGCATCCACGACCCCGAACTCGCCCGGGCCCAGGCCGACTGGCTCGACGCGGCGTTGGGCCGGACCCGGGCCACCTGGAAGTTCGTCACCTTCCACCACCCGGTCTACGCCTCGCACGTCAGCCGCGAGAACCCCCAGCTCGGCCGGCTCTGGGGCCCGGTGTTCGACCGCCACCACGTCGACCTGGTCCTCCAGGGGCACGACCACGCCTACCTCCGGACCCACCCCATGCGGGCCGGCCGCCCGGTCGCGTCGCCCGGCGAGGGCACGGTTTACGTCGTCGCCGTCTCGGGCGGCAAGTTCTACGAGCAAAACCCCCGCGACTACACGGCCCGGGGCCTGACCAACCTCGCGACCTACCAGACGATCGACGTCCAGGTCCGCGAGCGCCGGCTCACCTATCGATCGTTCAACACCGACGGCCGCGAGGTCGACGCCCTCGTCATCGACAAGGGGGCGCGAGCCACCGCGGCCACCGACCCGGCCGGCACGTCGCTCCGTTAGGTCGCTCCCGTCCCACGAACCGGCTCGACCGCCCCGAACACCAGGGCGATTGCACCATAAAACTCGCTGGTCCCAAGAGCTTACGTCAAATGCCCCTGGTAGTCCACGACGAGTCTCCGACATTCAAGAGCCGAAAAAGGGTGGGGAAAACGCCTGGAATCCGTAAGCCCTTGTAACCGTAAGACTTATTGGTGCAATCGCCCTGCCCCGAACACCCCGAGGTCGGCGATCACTTTCCTCCGGGCGGCAGCTCGATCACGATGTCCGCCTGATTGGCGTCGGCGTCGGCCTTGGCCTCGCGGGTCGGGTTGGTGGCGCGGGCGGACACGTCGGCCTCGGTCGTCATCCACGGCATCCGGTCCAGGCTGGCGACGTCCGCCGCCGTGAAGACCGCCCCCGGCGCGGGCGGCGGATCGGGTTTCGTCCCGTCGTCGACCGTGACGTCGGGCAGGGTGATCGGGTCGGCCCCCCGGACGGTGAATGTCTCGGTCCAGATCCCGCCGCGCCCGTCGCCGAATTCCGCCGGATGGACCCCGATTTCCCCCTTGCCGCCGGGGATCAGGCCCGCGAACGAGTACCGACCTTCGGCATCGGTCACGGTCAAGTCGACGGTTCGCGCCGGGGGCAGGGGGGATCGGGTGATCGTGGCCATCAACTGGACGCGGCGACCGGCGACGGCCCGCCCGCCGGCGTCGACCACCCGGCCCGCGACGGTCGCCGCCGGGGCGAGGCCGACCCGGACCTCGGCGACGCCGTCGGGCACGACCAGCGAGCCGGCGATGGTCCCGGCGCGGTCCTTGGCGACCACCAAGGACCCGGCCGCCGGGATTGCTTCGAACTCGAATCGCCCGCTGGCGTCGGCCTGGGCCACGATGCCGAGTGCGCCTTGCCAGCCCGGTGGCCAGTAGCGGACCAGGGCCCCCGCGACCGGCCGATTCGCCGCCCCGGTGGCGTCCACCACGATCCCGCCCAGGGTCGCGGCCTTGACCTTGGGCTTGCGGTGGAATTCGCGGGCGATGTCGCCCGGCCCCTGGACGTGGAGGTTTTCCTGGTCACGGATCGTGTAAACTCCCGGGGCAAGGCGACGCTCGACCCGACCATCGGCGTCGGTCTCATCGGTGATGTGGACATCCAGGGGATCGCCGCCGTCCGCCTGGAATTCTTTCGGGACCGGCGGCCCGATGATGTCGATGGAGAACCAGGCCCCGGGGACCGGCGGGCCGCCGGCCTCGGTCGTGATCCGGGCCCGGAACCGGGCTCCGGCCACGAGCCGGAGGTCGAGGCCGGTTTGCGGCTGCCCTTCGCGGGTGATGATCCCGGTCAAGGGCGGGGCGGCGTGGTCGACGTCCGCCACGGCGATCATGGCGAACTGGTCCGGGGGCAGGGCCAGGGAATAGGAACCGTCGGCGCCGGTCTTCGCGAAGCCGTAGCTGTTGATCGTTTCCCGACCCCGGCCGGCCGCCCGGACCAGGACGCCCGAGGCCGGCGACCCGTCGGGGTTCGTCACCTTGCCGGCGAGCCGGACGTCGCGGAGCAGGCGGGCTTCGGGCACGGCGTCGGAGCCCGGCCGGAGGGTCGGCGGTCGGGGGCAGGTATAGTCACAGGGGAGGAGTTCCATGAAAGATTGCTCGCCAGAGCCCTTCGGCCACCAGTCGAACCGGGCGATCCCCCGGGCGTCGGTGGTCGCGGCGGTAATGCCAACCTCGTAGACATCGAAGGACGAAAGTTTCCCCGGCTTCTGGATCTGTCGAGGCTGGAGAGTCACCCCGGCGATTGGCCGGCCCGCCGAATCGATCACCCGGACGCTCGCGGCGAGGGCGCCGTCGAGGGTCAGGGTGATCTCGGCGGGCAGGGGATCGCGGCGGGTCGAGGGCCAGGAACGATAGTTCTCGAAGTAATCGAAGCCGACGCCGGCTTTGAGGGCCGCGACGCTCTCGACCATCGCGTCCGCCGGCAAGGCGAACCGGGCGAGGCCGGCCGCGTCGGCAACGCCCCGGTCGATCGGCCCATTCCATCGCGAGAGCACCTCGACGGCCGCGCCGGCGACGGGCCGGCCCCCGGCGTCGACGACCCGGGCGACCACGACCCGGGCGGGCTTGAGGACGATCCGGACCGGCCCGGGTCGCGAGCCGATCGGCCCGCGGGATTCGGCGATCCCCACCCGGGTTCCCCCATCGGCCACGGCCCGGATCGCGATCAACCACCGGGGCAGGCCGGTGATCCGGAGGGAGAACCGGCCGTCGGGGCCGGTCGTGGCGTCCTCGGGACCTTCGCGGGACCAGGTCGCGTTGACGGTGGCCCCCGCCACCGGGGCGCCGGCCTCGTCGACCACCAGGCCGGCGACGATCGAAACCATCCCCTCGTCGGCCGACCCGGCGGCGGCCGGCGCCGCCGTCGCCTCCGCTCGCGGGCGGATCGCCGCGACGGCGACGCTCGCCGCCCCCAGGGTCAAGGCGGCCACCGCCGTTTGCCATCGCTTCGGATTCATCGTCGGCTCCCGTTTCGGGTCGAGGATTCCCGCGACCCGGTCTTCCAGCTTCCACCGCGAGGCGAACAGGCCCACCAGGGCCCCGCCGGGCTTGAAATTCCGGCCGGACCGATCGGCCAGGAGCAAGAGCGTCCGGGCGTAGCCGCGCCGATCGCCCGCGCGGAGGACCCGATCGTCGCACGCTTCTTCGCGGGCCCGGGTGATCCGCCCGTTGAGCCGGTGGACCGGCGGATGGGGCCAGAACAGGGCCGCCGCGCCTCGCTGCAAGAGCCGAACCACCGGGTCGCGGCGGAGGACGTGGGCGGCTTCGTGGATCAGGACGTCGCGGAGGGCCCCGGGGCCCAGCGACCCGGTCATCCCTTCCGGGAGGATCACGACCGGGCGGAACACCCCGCCGGCCACCGGCCCGGCCAGCCCGGGAGCCTCCCGGATCGGCGGGAGCGTGGCCGTTCCCAGGGTCCGGCGGACCTGGTCGAGGACCGCCGCGATCGGCCCGAGGTCGACCGGGCGGGACCGGCGCCTCAGCCTCGCCACCAGGCCGATCCCCCAGGCCAGGCGGAGCGCAAGGGCGACGAATCCGGCCGCCCACGCGGCGACGAGGCCGCCGACCAGGGCACTCCGGCCGTCCGGGGTTTCCTCGACCCGAGGCGGGGCGGGCTCGACGACCCGGGCGGGGAGCGGCGGGGCGGGGGCCGGCTCCGCCTCCCGAACCGTCGGGACGGGGGCGATCTCCGCCGGCCCCGGCGCGACGGGCCCGACCCAGGGCTCGACGGGACCGGGAACCGGCGACGGGCGGGGGACCGGTCGGGTTGGCCGGGGCGGGGCGTCGGCCTCGGGCTCCGGGGCTTGCGAAGCGGGCCACGCCACGAGGACCAGGCCCGTCCGGCCGACGCCCAGGGCCAGGGCGGGGGCGAGCAAGATCAGGATCAGCCCGCAAACCTGGATGTCATGGCGGGTCGCCGGCCCGAGCCGGCCGAAGGCTCGCGCCAGGGCCTCGGACCCCAGGCTCGCCACGGCGGCGATGGCGGCGGCGGTGGCCCCGACGATCAAGGGGCCCACGCCGGGGTCGAACCGGGCGAGGATGGTCAAGGGGCACCCCCTTCCTCGGCCCGGTCGATCATCGCCCGGATGCGGCCGGCCTCGTCCTTCGAGACCCCCCGGCCGTCGAGCAGGGCCAAGATCAGCCCCTCGGCCGAGCCGGCGAACGCGGTGTCGACCAGGCGGCGGACCATCGTGCCCAGGGTCGCCCCGCGAGGCGCCGCGGCCCGATAGCGGTGGGCGTGCCCGTCGGCGTCGCGGACGAGCCAGCCCCGCTCCTCCAACCGCTGGATCGTGGTCAAGACCGTGTTCCGGGCCAGCGGTCGCCGCCCCGACAGGGCGTGCCAGACGTCGGCCACCGTCGCCTCGCCCCGGTCCCAGACCACGTTCATGACTTCGAGTTGCCCCTCCGACAAGGGCGGCGGCGGCTCGGCTCCGGCCATCGCGACGGTCCTCCTCCTGGAAGGTGACTACGGATGTCGGCAATTTACCGACATCCGTAGTCAGACCGCAAGGGGGCCGCGGGGGATTTTTTCAGGAGGTCGCGACGAGTTCGCCGACTTCCGTGTCGGACGCGGCGGGGTCGCGGGGGTCGATCCGCATCCCGTAGAAGCTCCGGTGGACGAAGAACAGGCTGACGGCGAAGGCGGCCAGGGCGAGGGGGACTTTCCAGACGGCGGGCAGTTCGAGGGACAGCTCGACGGCGAGGAGGCCGAACAGGGTGGCGAACTTGATGATCGGGTTCATGGCCACCGAACTGGTGTCCTTGAACGGGTCGCCCACGATGTCGCCCACGACGGTGGCGGCGTGCAGCTCGGTCCCCTTCTCGCGGAGTTCGGTCTCGACGATCTTCTTGGCGTTGTCCCAGGCCCCGCCGGCGTTGGCCATGAAGATGGCCTGGAACAGCCCCGAGATCGCCAGGCCGATCAGGAACCCGACGAAGAAGAACGGCTCGATGAACGCGGCGCCCAGCGTCATGAAGAACAGGGTCAGGAAGATGTTGATCATCCCGGCCTGGGCATACTGGGTGCAGATGGCCACGACCCGCCGGGAATCGTCGAGGCTGGCCTTGGCCAAGCCGTCGAGCTTGATGTTCCGGCGGATGAACTCGACCGCCCGGTAGGCCCCGGCGATGACGGCCTGGGTGCTGGCCCCGGCGAACCAATAGATCGTCGCGGTCCCGGCGATCAGGCCGAGCAGGAACGGGGCGTGCAAGATCGACAGGAAGGCGACGCGGGCCGAATCCAGGCCGCCGACCCGGCCGGTGAGGGGGTCGCGGAAGCCGGCGAGGAGGACCACGATCGAGAAGATCATCGTCGTCGAGCCGACGACCGCGGTGCCGATCAGGACCGGCTTGGCCGTGGCCTTGAAGGTGTTGCCGGCGCCGTCGTTTTCTTCCAGGAGCATCTTGGCGCGGTCGAAGTCGGGCTCGAAGCCGAAGTCGCGGCGGATCTCGTCGCGGATGCCGGGGACCTGGTCGACCAGCGACAGTTCATAGACGCTCTGGGCGTTGTCGGTGACGGGGCCGTAGCTGTCCACGGCGATCGTGACCGGGCCCATCCCGAGGAAGCCGAACGCGACCAGGCCGAAGGCGAACACCGCCGGGGCGACCATCAGGCCGCTCGGGAACGCCTCGCTCACGCCGAAGGCCGCCGCCATCAGCAGGACGATGACCACGCCGCCGACCCAGAAGGCCGAGAAATACCCGGCCGCGAGGCCGCTGAGGACGTTCAGGCCCGCCCCCCCCTCGCGGCTGGCCTTGACCACCTCGCGGACGTGGGCCGAGGACGTCGAGGTGAAGAACTTGGTCACCTCGGGGATGATCGCGCCGGCCAGGGTCCCGCAGGTGATGATCGTGGCCAGCATCCACCAGAGCCGGCCGCCCCCCTCCCCGGGCAACAGGGCGAAGCTGGCCGCGTAGGTCGCCACGATCGAGATCCCGCTCGCCAGCCAGACCAGGCGGGTCAGCGGGGCCTCGTAGTCGAAGTGGCCGGCCCCGGCGTACTTCCGCGTCGAGATCGCCTCGTTGGCGAAGTAGGCCACGCCGCTGGTGACGACCATCAAGATCCTCATGGCGAAGATCCAGACCAAAAGCCGGGCCTGCAAGCCCGGGTCCGGCACGGCCAGGACGATGAACGCGATCAGGGCCACGCCGGTGACGCCGTAGGTCTCGAAGCCGTCGGCGGTCGGGCCGATCGAGTCGCCCGCGTTGTCGCCCGCGCAGTCGGCGATCACGCCGGGGTTCCGGGCGTCGTCCTCCTTGACCTTGAAGACGATCTTCATGAGGTCGGCGCCGATGTCGGCGATCTTGGTGAAGATCCCGCCGGCCACCCGGAGCGCCGACGCCCCGAGCGACTCGCCGATCGCGAACCCCAGGAAGCACGACCCGGCCAGCCCCCGGGGGACGAACAGGAGGATGCCCAGCATCAGCGACAGTTCCACGCTGATCAGGACCATCCCGATCGACATGCCCGCCTTCAGGGGGATCGACGAGCAGGGGAACTGCCCGCCCCGGAGCGAGGCCATGCACGTCCGGCTGTTGGCGAACGTGTTGATCCGGATGCCGAACCAGGCCACGGCGTAGCTCCCGGCGATCCCCACCAGGCTGAACCCGAGGATGATCCCCACCCGGGCCCACCGGGGGACCGACGCGCCCGGGACCCCCGCCGCCGCCTCGTTCGCCTCCCCGTGGGACAAGAAGCCGAAATAGGCGACGATCACGGCGGCCAGGAACGCCCAGAGGACCAGGATGAACTTCCCCTGGGTGGTCAGATAGGTCTTGCACGTCGCATAGATCAGCTCCGACACTTCGAGCATCGACCGGTGCACCGGCAACGCCTTGAGCTGGCGATAGAACGCCAGGCCGAAGCCCAGGCCCGCCGCGCAGACCACGAGGCCGAGCATGAGCAGCGCCCGGCCGCCGATCGCCCCGCCCAGGAACCGGGCGTCGGCCAGGTCGGGCAGGATCAGGTCGGATTCCCCGGCGAACGCCCCGGCCGGGCTCGCCAGCCCGAGCATCGGCGCGGCCAGGACGGCGAGCCTCGGCAACGATCCCCGGAATCCTGGATGTTTCTTCATGACCGACGGCTCCCCCTCGACGACCCCCGGCCCGGGCGGCCCGACGTCCGGCGCGGGCCCCGTTGGAGGGCCCGACCCGACGCCAGGCCTTCCGGGCGACGCGATCGATTCCGGCATGGTCGAAGTCTGATAAGCTGGACCCGGCAGGGCGGGCCGGCCCCCATGTTAGTGCCATCCCCCCGGCGCCGCTACTCACCTATCCCTCGTCTTTGCCCGCCGGGCGCGGCGGGCGCGGCCCTCGGGGCGAGAACGATGCCCGACGGAATCGACCCCGATGTCCTCCCGCCCGCCATCGGGCCGCGGAGCGTCCACACCACCAACTTCCCCGCCTTGCTCGCCGAGTCCGGCGGCTCGGTCCTGGCCTCGACCTACCAGGCGGGCAAGCTCGTCGCGATCCGGGCCGATGGCGACCGGCTCAACACCCATTTCCGCGACGTCAAGGGGCCGATGGGCCTGGCCCTCGACGGCCCCCGCCTGGCCGTCGGCACGCCGACGATCGTCTGGGAGTTCCGCGACGCCACCGGGCTCGCCCGCCAGCTCGACCCGACGGGCCGGCACGACGCCTGTTTCCTGCCCAGGGTCGGCCACGTCACGGGCAACATCCTGGTCCACGAGCTGGCCTACGGGTCGGCCGGGCTCTGGGTCGTCAACACCCGGTTTTCTTGCCTGTGCACCCTCGACGGCGAGCGCAACTTCGTCCCCCGATGGCGGCCGAGGTTCGTCTCCGGGCTCGCCCCCGAGGACCGTTGCCACCTCAACGGCCTGGCGATGGACGCCGGCCGGCCCCGGTTCGTCACCGCCCACGGCCGGTCCGACGACCCGGCGGGCTGGCGGCGGGACAAGGCCGGGGGCGGCGTGGTCGTCGACGTCGAGTCCGGCGAGGTCGCGGCCCACGGGCTGGCCATGCCGCACTCGCCCCGATGGCATGGGGGGCGGCTCTGGGTCCTGGAATCGGGCGCGGGGACCCTGGGCGTGGTCGACCTCGCCACCGGGCGGGTCGAGCCGGTGGCGGCCCTGCCCGGGTTCACCCGCGGGCTCGACTTCGCCGGCCCCTATGCGTTCGTCGGGCTCTCCCAGGTCCGCGACACCGCCGTCTTCAGCGGGATACCGATCACCCGCCGCCCCGAGGACCGGAATTGCGGCGTCTGGGCCATCGACACCCGGACCGGCCGGGTCGCCGCCTTCGTCCGGTTCGAGGACGCCGTCCAGGAAATCTTCGCCGTCCTGGCGCTCCCCGGCCGCCTCTACCCCGAAATCTTGATCGACGACGACAAGCGGATCGGCGACACGTTCGACTTCCCCGATCCGTCCGGGCCCATTTAAGCCACGTCCCATGTCCGATCAGTTCTTCGCTTCAGAGTTGGCGAATGGATCTCGGATTTCATGGATTTCAAATTTCCTGACTCTACCGGATTGCAGGTTTGGGGCTTTTGAAGCCCATCATTGAGGTCGATGCCATCAGGTTGTGGAGCCAATGCTCATGGTACCGCTTGCCGTTGAGCCGATGGGCAGGGCTATC
>JAABUQ010004519.1_pt1 | contig 23589 bp, 5 predicted proteins | sample 5560001 | NCBI WGS metagenome assembly JAABUQ01 (sample SAMN10711888, study PRJNA513371) | rock metagenome | isolation source: Antarctica rocks | place: Antarctica: Victoria Land, Finger Mt nord | collected 2015-12-18 | reverse complement strand
ATTTTTCTTGTTCGCTATGTTCGTTGTCGAACATGTCGAACATTACTCGTTTAGCTCGTTGTCAAACATGTCGAACGCAAACATTGTTCGCTTTGCTCGTTGTTAAATATGTCGAACATTGTTCGTTCGTCAAGTTGTCGAACATGTAGACAATCGTGCTTCGTATTACATGTTGTGCTATAGTTAATATATTACGTTGTTTCAAGCTAAGCTCGTAACACTATCTTTTTTCTTAAAGATTTTCGTTCTAAAAATTAATTGTCTTTTATTATGTCTCGTTAGCAACAAAGTCGTCTTCGTGTCGCATTTAAAATCGAACGTTACAATACATTAGTAAATATTGTCTATAAACGTTGCTCTTTCTCTAGTTATTTTTGTATTGTCATAAAAGACTTCTTGTTCTATTTGAAGAATTCGAAATGTGTTTGTGCGAACAAATTGTACGTGAACATGTCTTGATCTTTCCTTAACTATAATAGAGAAGATCTTTTTGTCAAGATCGCTAAAGATGAAGCTTTGCTAGCAATCGTCATAATTTGATTGCTACGAAATAAGAAGATTTTAAAGAAAATCAATGCGAAGACGAAACGAAAGACATAATATCTATTGTTAAAAATAAAGAAGTCGAATGCTCTTAAGTTCTTCAACTATCTTGTTGCGAATGCTTTTGTTAAGTTATCTTTTATCTTTTAATTATTTTTCGCTATGCTAGATGATTTTTCGAACGTCGATAGAATCTCTAGATAAAATCATAGCAATCATCAAGATTCTTCTTGAATTCTTACGTGTTCTCTAAGATAGAATATTTTTTTCACTTGATTAAATAGTTTTGATCTTGTTGCTTTAAAATTCTTTTCACTTTGTATCGACTTTTTTTTTAAGCTTTGTAATAAAATGTTTTCTATATAGACGTACTAGAGTCGACTAGTTCTAATAATAAGATATAAAATACTAGAAATACTTTAACGTTCTTAAGTAAGTCGAGTTTGTAATTAACTAGTTTCTTAATTTTTTTAACGTAAAACGATTCGATCTTGACATAATTTAGTTTTTTGTTTAATTTTCTTGTCTTAAGATTTTTTGTAAAAAGATAAATCTTATTTCTCTCTTTTAATTAAGATGTCGTTTTTCGTTTTTTGTTCTAATACTTAGTCGATCTTTCTTGCATTATTAAGATGTTGTTGTGTATCTTTTTTAATGTCGCTATTCTTTCGATAACTAATTAAGTTAATAGATGTTTTCGCTCTTTTTCGAAGAGATTAAGTTCTTTGTTATAGTTGACGAAGAATAAAGTTATTTTAGTAGTATTCGAAATCTTTGCATTTAGTGCTAGTTGTGTCATAGATAAAAGTAATACCCAATGTTACGAGCCTAGCTTGGAACAACGTGGTATAGTAATTACAACGCAACATGTAGCACGAAATACAATTGTCTACATGTTCGACGACTTGACGAACGAACAATGTTCGACATGTTCGACAACGAGTAGAACGAACAATGCTCGTGTTCGACATGTTTAACAACGAACAAAGCGAACAATGCTCGCGCTAAGCGAGTAATGTTCGACATGTTCGACAACGAACGTAGCGAACAAGAGAAATCTTCTTTAGTATATAGATCTTCTAAATACAACTTTCTTATAAATTGTGTTCAATTTATCTTAAGTCTTAATTTATTGTTACGATTGTTAAAGTTGCAAATTCTTGTTATTAAGTGATTGCTTACATTGCCTAAAGACGTTTACAAATCTCTTCAATAATATAATTCTCTCTAATATTTTTCACGAAAGTACTAGCGTAACACTTTAAATATTCTAAGAATGTTTGTATTAGATCAACGCACTTCTATCTCGAACACTAGCTTATTAACATCACGCTAATTATCGAACATAAAAGACGACAAAATTAGACTTAACAAATTCGACGTTTATTATAAAGATTGTATCGACTTGAAGAACTAACTTATGCAAATGAATATTTATTTCATCTTCTATCTTGTTCTAGCGAACAAGAAGACGATTTTCGCATCGACATTTCTTAAAGAAAGAGCTTAGCACTAGCTCAAGCCAAACTTACGCAAGTATTTGAAGAATTATGACGAAAATTCTCGTGCGATGTTCACGAACTTCGACAACTTCAAAAGAGAGCTTCGAAAAATCTTTGAAACATTTAACGAAAAACAAATTGCGAAAAGAGTAATTTAGCATTTAATTTAACGAATTTTCGCAATAGAGTACGTAGCAAGATTTTAAAAGTATATTAATTTTATCAAATGAAACGATGTCGCACTTATGACAATGTTTCGACAAGATTTTAAGAACAATCTTAAGAATAAAATTATGCGCGATGACAAATTCATTAACGATATGTTCGATCTCATCGAAGTAATTATCGATTTTGACGACAAATTGTATGAAAGAGCTATGAAAAAAAGATATAATTAATTTTAAGAAAGAGCAAGAATCTTCTTTGAACTAACGATCGAATATTATTTGAGAGAATCTCGTTCTAATTAGAAGTATAGTAATTTAGATTATCGTAAATCTGCATCTATGAAACTAGACTTTACTTAACAACGCAAAAAAAAAAACTTTAAAGAAAAGCAAAATAACAAATTCTAGAAAACGTACTATTTATGTGACAAATTGAGTCACTTCGCAAGAGATTGTCGATCGCGAAACTTGATAAATCGTCGACAAATCAATGCTATGTTAAAAGAGATACTTAATAGTTAAGACAATATTAAAAAGCAAACTAACACAAAAGCAAACACCCTCAAAACTAAATCGAACGACGACTATTATCTAATAAAGAACCCAAATTAGTTATAGAAAGTCCTAGATAAAACATCATTAGACAAGGCACTCGCATCTACGCAAAAAGTCAATAAGACACTTAATAAGATTAGAAGAGCGAAACGATTAAGAACGTCATATTCTTATCCAATAATAGACTTAGACGACGAGTATAACTAGAAGAACTTTCACGAATGCCTAGAAAACATCACGAATCATCTCAAGACTTTAACTAGTTCATCGAAGAAAAGACAAATCGATTAGATCGTAAACAAATGCGAGAAAGCGCTAGAAAGCGACGTCACTATAAAAAAGAATATTCTCGACGAAATCGAATAACAACTAAACAATGTTAATTTATCTAAACAAAAGATAAAGAAAGCAAAGAAATATAAGACATTTAATTGAATCGTTTGCTACGACGACTTATGCTAAACTCATCTAGAAGAAAAAGAAAAAATCAATTGATTTTCTAGAAAGCCAAAGTTAGCAATTTAACAAAAGAAGAAAGCTTAGCGCAAATAGACGTTTGAAGCAAAGATCGCAACACAAGAGCAAGAAAAAATTCAAATTTCTTGATAAAGAGCATATCAAAGAAATGCAATATGTTAGCCCAACAATAGCAACTAAACTTAATAGCACACGCACGATGTTTTATCACATTAATTAAGATCAATGATCGTCAATTCATTGCAATGATTGATTCTAGTGCGATAGATAATTTTATGACTAGAGCTCTTGTAAAGAGAGAAGAATATTTTGTTCGAAAGAAGTCTAACGCTTACAATCTAATAATTGTAGATAGAAACTCATTATTTAACGAGAATGAAAGAGTGAACAAAGAAACGAAATTACTATCGATAGCTATTTAGCAACATCACGAGAAACTAATCTTTAATATAGTGAAAATAATCACTCATAATATCGTTTTAGAAATGTCTTGATTAAAGCAACACAATTTAGAAGTTAACTAGAATACACGAGTACTCAAATTTAAGCAATGTGATCACGCAATTCACATTTAATCTACGCATCAATAGCGTTCAATAATAGATAAAAGATTAAGTCGAAACTTGATCGCAAAAAGCGAACTTGTCATCTTGTACAAAAACGATCAACAACAATTTAACTCGTCAAGCATTAACAAAGATTAGTCGAATTATAAAGACAAAATAAATAAAAAAATCTACGAATTTTTTAAGAGTCTTGAATTATTTAATATAGCGAAGAAATCGCTAAAGTACGTATTAAAAATATACAACAATTAAGAGCATCTATTTTAAGAAAAGAAAACGATAGAGATTCTTTCTAAACATTAATTGTAAGATTATGAAATTAGACTTGAACTAGGCAAGCAACTCACGTTTGAATTTATATATACTTTATTCAAGAAGAAGCTCGAAGTACTTCGCGAATACTTGGCAAAAAACGAAAAGAAAGAATTTATTAAAAAATTCTAATTACAAGCAAAATACTTAATTCTCTTTGTATCTAAAAAAAACGAAACTTTTCGTCTATGTGTTAATTATCGAAAGCTAAATTATATTACGATCAAAAATCGATATTTATTATTCAATATTAGCGAGCTTTAAAATCGACTATTCGAAGTCAAGTACTTTATCAAATTGAATCTACAAAAAACGTACAATTAGATTAAAATAAAGACGAAAGAAAAGTAAAAGATAGCTTTTCGCATACGATATAAACTATACGAATACACAATAATGTCGTTCGAGCTTACGAACGTCTCGACAACGTATTAAGAAATAATTAATAATGTACTACGACAATATTTGAATCGATTTGTCATAGCATACTTGAACGACATTATAATTTACTCAAAAATTTTAAAAAAATATGTTAATTATGTTTTCAAAGTATTAGAATGTCTAAATAGAAAAAACTTACATCTTAAATTAAAGAAATGCGAATTCTATCGAAAAGAAATTGACTTTCTTAAATTTGTCGTAGAACGACACGAAGTACGCATGAATTCCAAAAAGTTAAAAGCAATTAAAGAATGAAAAACATCTACTAATGTTAAAGAAGTACAATTCTTTCTAGATTTCATAAACTATAACAAAAAGTTCATTAAAAACTACTTTGTTAATGCGATATTATTAACGAATTTTACGAAAAAGAATACGTCATAAATATGAAAATTTGTAGAAAAAAAATCATTTCAAGATCTTAAGCTAAAATGCTTAAAGAAACTAGTATTAAAGATGTACAATTCACGATTATCAAATAAAATTAAAATTGACGCATTAGATTTAGTTATCGACGCATGCTTTAATCAAGAGCATAAAGATATATAACACTTAATAACATATCTTTCGAGAAAACTTTCGTTAGTCGAACAAAATTACGATGTTCATAACAAGAAACTATTCGCTATTGTAGTTTTCTTAAAGTTATAAAGAATGTACATCGAAGAATTGTCAAAACTTACAATTCTTACGAATTATAAGAATCTTGTACACTTTATTATTATTAAACAATTTAACAAGAGACAAGTACAATAATTAAAACGACTTGAACAATACAAGTTTAAAATATAGTATATTTTAGGCAAAGATAACGACAAAGTAGACGCACTTAATAGAAGAAATAATTATATAAAAACGAAAAAATCGTTTAATTATAACATTCTTAAGATCAACAAAAACAAATTATTATTAGCAAATAAACACGAACTAAATGTTACATTACAAATACTTCAAGACAATACAAAAGAATTTTTAATAAAGAAAGAAAAACTTTAGATATTTATCAATAAGATTAACGAATATATAAGAGAACATTATAATAAATTATTGCAAGGACATTCGAGAGTGATCAAAACTCTTTAGCTTTTACGTTAGCATTGTTAATTCTTACAAATAAGATAAGTTGTCAAGATATACGTTAAACAATGTCTTAGTTGTTAGCAAAACAAACATGATACACATGCGAACTATGACGAAATTCAATATTAGAAATTATCTAAATCGTTATAAGATAAAGTTACGATAAACTTTATTATTAAGTTGCTTAAGTTAACAAATCTAGCAATTGAAGACAAATATAATTTAATACTAATAATAATTAATAAACTTATCAAGTACTTATATATTATCGCATGCAAGAAGAAGTTCATAGCAAAACAACTAAAATACATTGTGTTGAATTAACTTATACGATATCACAATATATTTAAAGAACTAACTAGTGACAAAGACAAGCTCTTCACGTCTAACTATTGAAAGACATTGATATTAATGTTAGAAACAAGACTTAGAATGTCCATTGTCTATTACTTGATCACGAATGAACAAATAGAACGAACAAACTAAAGTCTAGAGCAATATTTGCGACACTACGTCAACAATACTTATAGCAATTAAATATTATTTCTATCTATGACACAATTAACACTAAATGCAAAGATTTTAAATACTACTAAGATAACTTTATTCTTCGTCAACTATAACAAAGAATTCAATCTCTTCGAAGAAGAGCGAAAGCATCTATTAGCTCAATTAATTATCGAAAGAATAGCGACATTAAAAAAGATACACGACAACATCTTAATGATGCAAGAAAGATCGATCAAGTATTAGAACAAGAAACGAAAAACAACACCTTAACTAAAAGAGAGAAATAAGATTTATCTTTTTACAAAAAATCTTAAGATAAAGAAATTAAGCAAGAAATTAAATCATGTTAAGATCGAATTGTTTCACGTTAAAAAGATCAAGAAATCAATTAACTACGAACTCGACTTACTTAAGAACGTCAAAGTATTTCTAGTATTTTATATCTTATTATTAGAACTAGTCGACCTCAATACGCCTATATAGAAAACATTTCATTACAAAGTCTAAGAAGAAAGTTAATACGAAGTGAAAAAAATTCTAAAGCAACAAGATTAAAACTATCTAATCAAGTGAAAAAAATATTTTATCTCGAAGAACACGTGAGAACTCAAGAAGAATCTTGACGATTGCTATGACTTTATCTAGAGATTTTATCAACGTTCGAAAAATCATTTAGCATAGCGAGAAATAACTAGAAGGCAAGAGACGATCCAACAAGAGCATTCGTAGCAAAACAATTGAAAAACTTAGAAACATTCGACTTCTTTATTTCTAACAATAGGCATTGTGTTTTTCGTTTTATTTTCGCATCAATTTTCTTTAGAATTTTCTTATTTCGTAGCAATCAAATTATGACGATTGCTAGCAAAGCTTCATCTTTAGCGATTTTGACAAAAAGATCTTCTCTATTGTGATCAAAAGAAAATCAAGACATATTTACGCACGATTTGTTCGTACGAACACATTTCGAACACTTCAAATAGAACGAAAAGTCTTTCATAACGATACAAGAACAACTAGAGAGAGAGCAACGTTCACAAGCAATATTTATTAGTGTATTGTAGCGTTCGATTTCGAATGCAATACGAAGACAACTTTGTTGCTAACAAAACATAATGAGAAACGATTAACTTTCGAGACGAAAACCTTTGAGAAAAGAAATAATGTTACGAGTTTAGCTTGAAACAACGTGATATAGTAATTACAACGCAACATGTAGTACGAAGCACAATTGTCTACATGTTCGACGACTTGACGAACGAACAATGTTCAACATGTTCGACAACGAACAAAGCGAACAATGTTCGTGTTCGACATGTTCGATAGCGAGCAAAACGAACAATGTTCGCGCTAAGCGAATAGTGTTCGACATGTTCGATAGCGAACGTAACGAACAAAAGAAATTTTCTTTAATATATAAATCTTCTAAATACGACTTTCTTATAAATCGTGTTTAACTTATCTTAAGTTTTAACTTATTGTTACGATTGTCAAAGTTGCAAATTCTTGTTATCAAATGATTGCTTGCATTGCCTAAAGACGTCTACAAATCTCTTCAATAGTATAATTCTCTCTAATATCTCTTACGAAAGTACTAGCGTAACACTCAATTGTTATAAGTATTGTTAACGTAATATCTTAGATATTGCTTTAGACTTTAATTTGTTCGCTCTATTTGTTCATTCGTAATCAAGTAATAGGCAATAAATATTCTAAGTCTTGTTCCTAACATTAGTATCAATGTTTTTCAATAATTAGACGTGAAGAGCTTGTCTTTGTTACTAGTTAATTCTTTGAAGATATCGTAATATCGTATAAGTCGATTTAACACAATGTATTCTAGTTGTTTTGCTATAAATTTCTCTTTGCATGCGATAATATGTAAGTACTTAATAAGTTTGTTAATTATTACTAATATCGAATTATATTTGTCTTTAGTTGCTAAGTTCGTTAACTTAGACAACTTAATAATAAAGTTTATCGTGACTTTATCTTATAACAATTTAGATAATTTCTAATATTAAATTTTGTTATAGCTCGCATATGTATTATGTTTGTTTTGCTAATAATTAAAATATTGTTTAACGTATGTCTTAATAACTTGTCTTATTTGTGAAAACTAATAATGCTAACGTAAAAGCTAAAGGATTTTGATCATTCTCGAATGCTCTTGCAATAATTTATCATAATATTCTTTTATATATTCGTCGATCTTGTCGATAAATATCTAGAGTTTTTCTTTCTTTATTAGAAATTCTTTTGTATTGTTTCGAAGTATTCGTAATGTAACATTTAGTTCGTACTTGTTTGCTAATAGTAATTCGTCTTTGTTAATCTTAAGTATGTTGTAATTAAATGATTTTTTCGTTTTTATATAATTATTTCTTTTGTTAAGTGCGTCTACTTTGTCGTTATCTTTGTTTAAGATATATTATATCTTGAACTTGTATTATTTAAGTCGTTCTAATTATTGTATTTGTCTCTTATTAAGTTGTTTAATAGTGATAAAGTGTACAAGATTTTTATAATTCGTAAGAATCGTAAGTTTTAACAATTCTTCGATGTATATTCTTTATAACTTTAAGAAGACTACAATAGCGAATAGTTTCTTATTATAAACATCGTAATTCTATTCGACTAACAAGAGTTTTCTTAAGAGATATATTATTAAATGTTATATGTCTTTATGCTCTTAATTAAAGCATGCATCGATAATTAAATTTAATGCGTTAATTTCAATTCTACTTAATAATCGTAAATCGTACATCTTTAATACTAGTTTCTTTAAGCATTTTAGCTTAAGATTCTAAAATGATTTTTTTTCTACAAATTTCTATATTTATAACGTATTCTTTTTCGTAAAATTCGTCAATAATATCGCATTGTCGAAGTAGCTTTTAATGAACTTTTTGTTGTAGTTTATAAAATCTAAAAAGAATTGCACTTTCTTAACATTAATAGATGATTTTTATTCTTTAATTGCTTGTAGCTTTTCAAGATTTATGCGTACTTTATATTGTCTTACGACAAATTTAAGAAAATCAATTTCTTCTTAATGAAATTCGCATTTCTTTAATTTAAAATGTAAGTTTTTTTTATTTAGACATTTCAATATTTTGAAAACATAACTAATATGTTCTTTCAAGATTTTTGAGTAAATTATAATGTTGTTCAAGTATACTATAATAAATCGATTTAGATGTTGTCGTAATGCATCATTAATTATTTCCTAACACATTGTCAAAACGTTCGTAAGTTCGAACGACATTATTGTATATTTATATAGTTTATATCGTGTGCAAAAAGTTGTCTTTTATTTCTTTCTTGTTTTTATTCTAATCTAATTGTACGCTTCTTGTAGATTTAATTTAATAAAGTATTTGACTTCGAATAGTCGATTTTAAAGCTCGCTAATATTAAGTAGTAAATATTGATTCTTGATCGTAATATAGTTTAGCTTCTAGTAATTAACACATAAACGAAGAATTTCGTTCTTTTTAAATACAAAGAGAATCGAATATCTTATCTATAATTAGAATTTTCTAATAAATTCTTTCTTCTTATTTTTTGCTAGATATTCGCGAAGTACTTCGAGCTTCTTCTTAAATAAAACATATATAAATTCAAACGTAAGTTGCTTGCTTAATTCAAGTCTAATTTTATAATTTTACGATTAATGTTTAGAGAAAATCTTTATCGTTTTCTTTTCTTAAAATAAATGCTTTTAATTGTTGTATATTCGTAATACGTACTTTAGCGATTTCTTCGTTATACTAAATAATTTAAGACTCTTAAAAGATTCGTAATTTTTTTCACTTATTTTGACTTCGTAATTTAGTTAATCTTTGTTAATATTTATTAAGTCGAACTTAATTAAATCGTTTTTTTTCAAAAATGCAAGTTCGCATCTTGCGATCAAGTTTCGACTTTGTCTTTTATTTATTATTGAACGTTATTGATGCGTAGATTAGATATAAATTGTGTGATCACATCGTTCAAATCTAAGTACTTGTGTATTTTAATTAACTTCTAGATTGTGTTGCTTCAATTAAGACATTTTTAAAACGATATCGTAAATAACTATTTCCACTATATTAAAGATTAGTTTCTCGTGATGTTGCTAAATAGCTATCGATAGTAATTTCGTTTCTTTGTTCACTTTTTCATTCTTGTCAAGTAATAAGTTTCTATCTACAATTACTAGATTGTAGACGTTAAACTTCTTTCGAATAAGATATTCTTTCCTTTTTACAAGAGCTTTGATCATAAAATTATCTATCGCATTAGAATTAATCATTGCAATGAATTAACAATTATTGATTTTAATTGATGTGATAAAGCATTGTACGTATGCTATTAAATTTAGTTGCTATTGTTAAGCTAACATATTGCATTTCTTTAATATGCTTTTTATTAAAAAATTTAAACTTTTCTCTTTTCTTGTGTTGCAACTTTTGCTTCAAACGTCTTCTCACACTAAGCTCTCTTCTATTACTAGATTGCTAACTTTGACTTTCTAGAAAATCAATTAACTTCTTTCTTTTCTTTTAGATAAGTTTAGCATAAGTTGTCGTAGCAAGCGATTCAACTAAGTGTCTTATGTTTCTTTGTTTTCTTTATCTTTTGTTTAGATAAACTAACATTGTTTAGTTGTTATTTGATTTCGTCAAAAATATTCTTTTTTATAGTGACGTCACTTTCTAGCGTTTTCTCGCATTTGTTTACGATCTAATTGATTTGTCTTTTCTTTAATAAGCTAATTAAAGCGTTAAGATGTTTCGTAATGTTGTCTAAGCATTCGTGAAAGTTCTTTTAATTATATTCGTTGTCTAAGTTTATTACTAGATAAAAGTATAACGTTCTTAATCGTTTTGCTCTTCTAATCTTATTGAGTGTCTTATTGATTTCTTGCGTAGATGCGAGTGCCTTGCTTGATGATGTTTTATCTAGAACTTTCTATAATTAATTTAGATTCTTTACTAGATAGTAGTCGTCGTTCGATCTAGTCTTGAAGGTGTTCGCTTTTATGTTGGTTTGCTTTCTAATGTTGTTCTAGCTATTAAGTATCTCTCTTAACATAGCATTGATTTGCTAGCGATTTATTAAGTTTCGCGATTAACAATCTCTTGCGAAGTGATTCGATTTGCCACATAAATAGCACGTCTTTTAGGATTTGTTACCTTGCTTTCTTCTAGAGTTTTTTTCTTTACGTTGTTAAGTAAAGTCTAGTTTCATAAGTGTAGACTTACGATAGTTTGAATTATTGTACTTCTAATTAGAACAAGATTCTCTCAAATAATATTTGATCGTTAATTCAAAAAAGATTTTTGCCCTTTCTTGAAATTGATCGTATTTTTTTTTCATAGCTCTTTTATATAGCTTGTCGTCGAAATCGATAGCTACTTCAATAAAATCAAACATATCGCTAATGAATTTGTCATCGCGCATAATTTCGTTCTTAAAATTGTTCTTAAGATTTCGTCGAAATATTGTCATAAGTGCGACATCGTCTTATTTGATAAAATTAACATATTCTTGAAATCTTGCTACGTACTTTGCTACAAAGATTCGTTAAATTAAGTGCTAAATTATTTTTTTTACGATTTGTTTCTCGTTAAATGTTTTAAAGATTCTTCGAAGTTCTTTCTTAAAGTTGTTGAAATTCGTAAATATTGTACAAGAATTTTCGTCATAATTCTTTAGATATTTGCGTAAGTTTAACTTAAGCTAGTGCTAAACTCTTTCTTTAAGAAATGTGAATGCGAAAATTGTCTTCTTGTTCGCTAGAACAAGATAAAAGATAAAATAAATATTTATTTACATAAGTTAGTTCTCTAGACCAATACGATCTTCATAATAAACGTTGGGTTTGTTAATCTTGATTTTGTCGCCTCTTATATTCGATAGTCGACGTAATGCTAATGAGCTAATGCTTAAAATAGAGACGCGTTGATCTAATATAAACATTCTTAAAATGTTCAAAGTGTTACGCTAGTACTTTTCACGAAAATATTAAAAAAAATTATGCTATTAAAGAGATTTGTAAACGTCTTTAGACAATGCAAGCAATCACTTGATAACAAGAGTTTGCAACTTTGACAATCGTAACAATAAGTCAAGACTTAAAATAAATTAAACACGATTTATAAGAAAGTCGTATTAGAAAATCTATATATTAAAGAAGATCTCTTTTGTTCGCTATGTTCGTTGTCGAACATGTTAAACATTGCTCGTTTAGCTCGTTGTCAAACATGTCGAACGCGAGCATTATTCGCTTTGCTCGTTGTTAAGTATGTCGAACATTGTTCGTTCGCCAAGTTGTCGAACATGCAAACAATTGTACTTCGTGCTACATATTGCGTTGTAATTAATATATCACGTTGTTCCAAGCTAGACTCGTAACAAATATTAATAAGTTTAATTATACTTTTAACTAAATATTGATCTAAGTTGTTGTCTAAATTCTTAATTACTTTAATTGTTGTTTAATTGTTTATATATATAATTACATAAATCTTGTATTGTTTAAATATATATACTAGTATTAAGATTAAAATAATTCTATATAATTTTGTTAAGTATACAATAAATGCTATATTTAATTTTAGATAAATTCTAATTGTTCTATATAACAAAACAATTATTATTTTTATCTTTTTGTTAATCTTGCTTTTGTTAATATATATTATTAAATTTCTTTAGTAATATTTTGTGCGTTTCTTTTATTGTTTTCTTGCTTAAACTAATAACAATAATTGATAAAATTTACTATAATAACGCTACAAATAATATAATAATCTCTAAATTAATTTGCTTTAGTATTTTGTTAATAATTTTATTATTGTTCGAAATCTTGTTCGAGATTGTTAACGCTAAAGCTCTTACTATTTTGTATTGCGTAATTTTATCTATTGTTAAATCTTAATTATATTAATTATCTACTATATCTAACAAGTCTACTTGTAAAAATAACAAAAAGAATACTTTTAAAAGAATGCTTGCTTTTTTACTAGAATTAATTGTTAATAATAGTAATAAATAGTTATATAGTAATAAAATGCAAGCTTCTTGCAATATTCTTAAGCATATTTATTTGTATTTACTTTATATTCTAGAGATTAATTTGCATTTTTTTTTCGATTTTTTTCTAAATTAAGTCTTTATAGTCTTTTGCACTATTTTTTCAAGACAATTTTTAACTATAATGTATTTTTTCTAGTTTTTGTCGCTTCTATTGCGTTGCTATATGCAACAATATCTTTTAATTTTACAAGAAATCTCTTTGTATTCTTTTGTAAAGCTTGCTTTAAATTTAAGACAAATTCTAATAAATAATATAAACTTCTTAATAATTGTTCTAATTGCTTTTACTAGATTGTTTACTTGTATATCTAGTTTGTTTTTAGAGTTGTTAAAGATATTATTAAGCAATATAAATGTTAGCTTTTTAATAATTTCTTTGTTTAGAATCTTTTGTAAAGTCTCTATATTTGTTTTATTTTAGTTTCTTCTCTTTATAAATTTTGCGACTATTATATGTAAATTAAATATTATATATGTGAATTACATATTATATATATAAAGTGATAATCTAAGTAATTGTTTATATTCTTTGCGACGTTGTATTTGATAAAACTTTTACGCAAAAATTAAGTAACAAAGATAAGATTAATAGTGCTTTGTTTGCTTTCTTGTCTCTAGATAATTATATCTTTTAATAGTATTCTCTTTAGTCTAAACTCTTTTATTATAATCACTAGCTTATAAGCGTCTATATTAATTTTTACTTTATTGTTGTCTTATTTAAGATAATAAAGATTGAAGTCTCTATTTACAATATATTTATTATCGACTTTCTTTACTAATATCGCGCGTAAAAGTAATAAATTGCTTTTGTTCTTATTATTTTTGCACAAATTGTAAATATTATATACGTTAATTGTTCTTTTCTTTGCTAGTCTTAAAGTAAGAGAGCAAAAATTCTTAAATTTGTATATTATTGTATACAAGATAAACGCTATACGTTTATTAACAAAGAAGTATACTTTAATATTCTTATTATTTATATAGTATAGCTCGAAGTACTAGTTCAATCTATTGTTCGTAATAAATTAATAGAGATTTCTTTATAATTCTTAAATAACTAGTATATTAAAATTCGTAATATCTTTACTCTTAAATAGTAATATTATAATCTTTAATTTAGATTTGTTAATATTGTATTGTAGCATTAATAAAGTACAATTTTCTAGTATAATTGTTAACTAGAGCAAGTTATTATATTAATATTTCTTAGTACTAACAATATTCTATTAATTTCTAGATAGAAGTTCTCTTTGTTCAATTCTTTACATAGAATCTTTTCTCTTTCTTTATCTAAATTTCGCAAATAATATAATTTAAGAATTTCGTTTTTAATTTGCTAATACTTGCGATAGATTTAATATTATTATTCTTTTAAAGATAGCTTCTTTTTTTAATCTTTTATCGCTTTATTTTTTTGTATATTTTTTGCTTATAGTTTTTAATTTGTCTAAAGTTATTAATTGTAATTCTAGATAATCGAAGTTCTTTTTTTTGCTAAAATAGAGCTTGTTCTTAATTATTATCGTCTTTTTGATTGAAAATCGATACAATATATTCTTTTTTTCGATAATTATTTATTGTATTTCTTTTTGCTTTTTTAAGCAATTCTTTTGTTATAACTTACAATTTTCTTTATATAAATAATATCTAGATTTAAAGTCTATTAAGCAAATCTTAAAGTTAGTAACGTAAGATTTAACACAATAATTATATTTCTTCTCTCTTGTATATTAAATTATAATATACTTATAATAATAATATTTAAAGTATTGCATAGTTTTGCATACTTTGTTATATCTTAATATTAATTTAACTTGTTTGCTTATTATTAAGCTAAAATCAAAAATAATATTAGTTATTTTTAATATTAAGATCTTTACTGTTACGAGATTTGTGTCTAATCCTCTTGCCAAATGGCAAGAGGGCGTTTGGCGCCTGTCGATGGCGCCTGCTCTTGGACAATCAAGTATAACTTGATTGTCAACTTAGTTCTTAGAGAATCACCTTTACAACCACCATAGATGTTTGCCTTGTTCACTTGCGTGCCTTTTCACCTTGCCTAGTTGCCTTGCCTGCCTGGCTGCCATTCTTTGCCTAGCAAATGATAGCTTCAACCAACGATCCAAGTCAACCGCCCGTCTGATTCAGACGGACGACACTGACCGCCAGTCCTTCCACCCAGCCCCGCATTCACCACTAGACACTAGGTCATTGTACTAGAGTCGACATCCGTCTGCGTTTCGCAGTTACCAGGCACTAGGTCATTGTACCAAAGCCAGCATCCGCCTGCCTTCAGCAGCCACCAGGCATTGGGTCATTGCACCAGAGCCAGCATCCGCCTACCTTTCGCAGTCACCAGACACTAGGTTATTGCACCAAAGCCAACACCCGCCTGCCTTAAGCCAAACTGGCTGATCCCGCCCTTTCCGCCCTCACTTACCAAATCCTGCAGTTCTGCACTACTGGGCATCAATATATGTCTTGCATTAGTGAGTCAACTAGACTAAGAGCCGAGGAGCTCTCCAAACTTTTGCCCCGCCCGCCTCCACTCGAACCAACAGGCAGGACTCGTCGTTCTGCTTAGTCTGCCCAACCTAGTGAAAACAAGCGGATTTGGCCAATTGGATGGGCAATCGACAAGGCTTTACTCAAACGAGCAATCAATAAGTTCGAAAGATCGCAACAGGCAGCTTCACTTGGCACGATTGACAACGAAGTTTCGACAAAGAAATCACCATTTGCCACAGCTCACAACGAGTCTTCGACAGAGACATCATCGCCTATCGTTCTTGATCATCAGATTTCGGAGACATCACAATCTGCTATAGTTGACGTCGTCACTTCAAAGGCATCACTGTCTTCTACATTAGACGATACATTTATAAATGCGTATTTTTGATTTTAGACAAGTCGTTGTTGTCTTTAATTAATTTATATTATCTTTATATCTCTAAGCTTCTTTATATTTTGATTTTGATTTTATATCTTCTAGATAGTTATTGCGCGCAATTTTGCGCTTTTAAGATTCTATTCTTTAATCTTTACTTCGTTAATTATTATTATATATATCGAAATAATTGTTTTTGCTTTTCTTTCTAATATAGCAATCTAGACATTTTTAATTCTTAGCTTGATAATTTTCTCTTTATTAATTGTGTAAATTGCAATATCTTTACTAGAGAATTTCTTTATTGCTTTATTATCTTTGATTACTATCTTAAATTATATAATATGCGCATTAATAATTTTAACTATATTTTGAGAAAATATCTTTTGCAATACTTGTTTTTGCTTATTATTGTTTAGATATACAACAATTTTCGTATTCTTATTAATAGCTAGCTTCGATTTAATAATCGTAAACGCTTTCGAGACACTTTCGAAAAAAACTATAGATAATTAGCTCTAAGAGTTATTTTTAAAATATATAAAGAAGAGCAAGAAGACAAGTAAAAAGAAATTTGTTATAATCTTGCATATAATTATAATATCTTTTTTTATTTTTTTATAATTGCAATTAATCTTAACAATTAGTTTGTTAATAATATCTATTACGTTCGTTTACGTAAATTAATTTCTTAATAGCTTTAAATAGCAAACTATTTTGTCGAGCAATTGTTTTAAAATAAATATAAATATAATTTTCTTTTTTTAGATACGAACAAGCAAATCTTTAATATTGGCATATAAAATAATATTGTGCTCGTAAATGTCTTCGAAAGAATATTAACTTATTAAAGATTAATTATCTCTTCTTATTATAACTATTGAACACTAGTCGATGCGCAACAATTAGACAATTTAAATAACGCGTCAATTGACACAATTGCACGTTGCGTTAATAAGTGATTTTCAAAAATCGAATTTAAGCGTGTTCGAAAGTTTTTTATATATTTGATCTCTTAATGCATTTCCTATGTGATTTTTAGAATTACGACTTATAGTTCTATAATTTTGCGAAGGTAGTGCATGCATTGAGTGGTCAAATGCATTAAGAAATTATTTCGAGTATAAGACTAAGATCGCTCCACTTTAACATCGCTCGTCCTTATTTTCTTCCATAAACATTATTAATTACCACTGCAGAAGATCTTAGTGCAATTGAACGCCCTATTCTGCATCATTGTTCTAGGGCCAACTCTCGCTCTTCAAGTCGATCAATAATGTGTAAGCGATATTTCATGGATGTCTCTAATGCTAGTAAGAAGTGAGCTCGATTGGTCTAGAAGTTGGGGTCGATAACGATGTCGATTTTTTTCGTCGAAAGACGTAGCGCTTAATGAAATAAATAGCCTAGTCTCTTTGCTCGCGAGCAAAATCTTTGATCGAGATCTCGAATATTTTGTTCAAATCTTCGAGCTCGACGCCCTTGGTTTTAGGGACGAAACTTTGAAACAAGCTTAGCATGGGTAGGCACTTTATGAGAAGGGTGAGATACGCACAAGTAGATCAATACTAGATCTATGACGCACTAGACGCAATATCACATAAAAGCTTCGAATGAAGTGAAAGCTTTCACATAGCTAGGCCAAGTAATGTCGATAATGAAGTAGAAAAGCCAAAGGACTAAGGTGACCAAACCCATTCCTTCGAAAATTAGCGCCTGCATGCTTATTCGAAGAACGTGACAAAATAAGCGTACCAAGATCGCGAACGTACAAAGGCATGCTTTTGGCAAAGTAAACCTAGCATATATTAGGATATCATGTTCATTACAAGAATACTAAACGTAAAGTACTCACGAATGGCACAAGACTCTCCCCAAGACTATACGCAAGAGCAAAGAGATATAACTTGATAATAATTAAGTGAGTGTTATGTGTTTTGGAAGCAATCGCATTGAAGAGTTGAAACAAAGCCAAGAAAGAAAACGTCGCAAGTAATAGATTTCTTCGCCCAAATCTATCGATGATAAAAAAGGCAAAAATCGTCATAAAAAAGTTGATCATGCTCACGTCCATAGATCACTAACACATCTATCAAAGCTCTCCAAGTCCTTTGTTCGAGTTCTTGGAGTAAGTGATTAACTTACAAGAAGTGTCTCGTTTGCGAGGTACTTTGCATCCAAGAGTACATAGCTACTATAATAGATAAGCACGTTTATGTCGCAAAATTGCTAAAAGAACATCACAATAAGACTTGTTGTCATGGCTCTCCTATTACGTCGTTTCGAGAACAATTCGTAGACATCTCGTCGATACCATGATATATTGGTTAACTTTCGCAGCTCCTCTTCCTTTTTAAGTCGATAGTGCACAAGAATCATGTCTCTCGTCGCTAGGAGTTTAGAGTTTCGTAGTTTGATCAAGTCCTAGAAAGCTATTCTATATTGTCTTGATCTTTGCTTCTCATCTCTTGTTTTTTGAGCTTTGGCGATGCGCCATCGTGGAAACTCCGACAGATAGAATACATACATTGCCAGAATAATTAACGAAATCATCTATCTAATCATTAATTTTCAAGAAATTCTGTATTCGTCTTTTGCAACTTACGAGAATTGCGACCATAATCCTCTAGTTCAAGCTCTAGTATTCACATTGGGTTAGCTTAACGCTTCACACATCGAAGATCGCGAGAACCAAAGCAGAATATACAATAGCACGATGGATACTCACACAACGTATAGACAATAATTTTCGTTGCACTTCTAGCGCTCTAGGCATAGGAACCATCGACGAGGGAATATGTGATTGTATACAAGAGAGGTCTTTAGTTCCGTCCAATACGCCTCTAAATATAGCGCCACATATGTATCCTAACATAATGTCGAACGTCGTAAAGAACTGCCAGAACATGACTAGAGAATCTCTAACATTGGTAGGAGCACATTCCAAGGACTAGATGGGAATGATAGCACTTTTGGGACCAAATTCGACCCCCAACAAGAATCTTAAGGCCACCATCATCTTTCAATTGTACGAAAAGGCTTGACCCAAACAAGAGGCGATGAAGAATACGCAAGAGAAGAATATCGTATCGCGACGACCCAACAGCTTATTTAAAGACTAAATGAGCCTCAGCTCCTATTAGCCATGAATTCGAAGAAATTATGATTGTGCGTATCAACAATTGAACACACTACAAAGATAAGAAGCACTAGCGACAAAATCAATAAGGATTTGGTTTCCAATGATCCTAAACGCATCAATGTAGAATATTTGTGTTGTAAATCAAGGATGTTAGCTTTTGTTGATTGATATTTTCCATTCGAAGAACCTCTAAAAGATAGAATGACATGATGTCTTATGCCTTACCTTCATCGATGACAAATTCGTCCCATTCTTGAGTGGCTGCTTCTATAGCACAAACAATCACCAATGCCCACAAAGTGCGTGAGTGTTTTCATCGCCTTCTTTTTTCGTTTTGCAAGCTCGAGCTCTCTTTCTCTAGAAGTGACAATCGATCATCGCGAGGGCCATCGAAGGCCAAGTCATTTTGAGCAATGAAGGCTTCCTTTCGAAAATGTCGATAATATAGACTAAGATCAGTCTTTAGTATAAATTGGTCTACTTTTCTTTCTAATTCTGCTTCTTCTAGGCGATCGAAAGGCGCATGTATTTGCGCACTAGGATCCTAGGTGGTCTCCAAGGTCAGATGAGGGATATTGCTTCTGCGACGATTTCTTACCATTTATCCGAAGATAGTACTTGAAACTTCAAGGAGGACCACAGGAGAAGGATTTCTTTGTTGCCACCGACTGTTTCAGCGTTGCCCTCCCTCTAAGATGCAGCTTGTCACATTTGTATCTTGACGAGCGTTAGCGATCTCTAGGTTGCTAGACATTCTGGGACCGGGAGTAAGGCTTATGGAGTTGACAAGAGAGAGAACGACTGGGACATGTTTTTCGGAACAACTGAGAGATGCGCAGGATACATCCTACAGCCTTGTACTACATAGCATTGCCACCATTTAATACAGCCTCAATACACCACATACGATGATACTCAAGCTTGAGCTCATCGGGCTAGGCCCTGCAGAGGGGTGTCATAATGCGCCTCCAGCCTCGCGGTGACCCTCCAATGAGCAGCTCTCCAGTAAAATACCGAAGCAGGCGCAATGGCAGCCGAAGTACTGCATGCACACCGTGCGAGCTAGTGACCCGCAACAACAAGTAAGAGCCGTGCACAGCTGAGTGCAGATAGTCGAGATCTGCAGGCCATCATGGAGAGCTCGTGACAGAGATACTGGTATCCGAGGGGCGGCTGACACGGCTGATTGCGGCTGACTCGGGTATATCACTGATATCTCAAGCCCCGGCCAGCTACTGCCTCTCCGCCTTGTTTTCTATGAACATTTTAGGTGCTTGGGTGATCAGGCAAGCTCGCTTGCCTCAGATAGAGGCCACCGGTGACTGGTATAACCGAAGGCCAACCGGAAGGGTCAACTAGAGCCTACGAAGCCGCCTAAACCCCCCCTGTCTAAGCGACAGGGACAAACGGAGTGGGTGGGTGGGTCACAAAGAGACAATGTAATGAGGAGGGAATGCAGGCGGGCAACCACCACACTTAATAGTATGGTGGATTGCCAAGCACTGCCCCCTTTATCTCCCTCGTCTCTGGCACTAGCCCCCCTGTCGTGCAGGGTTCTCCTCTAAAGTAATATCCTACTTAATCGCGAGTTGATAACTAAATTCATCCCTCATCGCCTTGTTCCTCGACGAATGTCGACTAGATTAACATATTATCTATATTAATATTTTCTTGTAGATTTTACGTTTATTAATTACAACGATAGAATCAATCCATTAAATCGATCAACATTCTATAGATTATTTATAGAGTTAGATATAAATATTAATTTAAGCTAGTAATATTAAGAATTTCTAATAAATTAATCGAGTTATTAATATTATAAACTTAGATATTTGGAAAATAATATTTTTATTCTTTTAAAATTTAGAAATAAATAGCAACGCTAGTGCTATAATCTCTACACTCAATAACAATAATATATTTAATATATAAGTTTTAAGATTTAATAATTAGTTACTAAGAATATTTTGTAACAATTGAATTTATAAATACTAGCAACTTGAAATAAATAGTTTTCTATAGTTTACAAAAGTATTTCTATTAAAGTTATTAATAAAGAACAAATAGATAATTTGTTTACAATAATTCAAATATAATCGAGACTATTATCTATTATTGTTATCTAAAATAGTATTTATATTTAAATCGAAACTTAATTTTAATAAAGTTTTTTATTTTAAATTCTTTCAACTATATTAGAATATATTAATATTCTTTGCTTTATTCTTAAAATTATAAAAATTAGATTTAAATTTATTTCACAAAAAGATAAGAATTTGATTGTATTTAAAGTTTATTTTTGATTGTATTTTAATTTTTCTAAATATTTTCTTTTAATTAATAAAATAATTATAAAGTTTTAAATATAAAATTTAATTGAAAAATTTGTAATTATAATTAATTCTTTAAATCTTTATCAATATGTATTTATTGTTTATTAACTTTATTTTATATTAAAAGACTAAAAGAATTAAAGAATAATTATTATATTTAAAGAGAAAAAAATTAAAAAAAAATTGCAAAAACTAAATAAAAAATTAATTTAAACAATAGCAATATATTTGCAACAAAAAAATATAATAATAATTAAAAGAAACAACAAAATAATTGTATTTAAAGTAAGATTAATAAATAGCAAAAAAATATTAAAGTTAAACAAATTTTAATAAAAAGAGATATCTAAATACGTAAAAATATATTAAAAAATCTATCAAAAAAGATACGAGTCTATATAGAATTAAAGATAAATAGACTAAAATAATTAATTATCTACAAGATCTTCTAAAATAGATAGATAATTAAGGTCTATCTACTACATTTGTTAACGAAGATATAGAGAAGAAGATACATCTAAATAGCATTTCTACAAGCAAAAAACTAGTTATTCTCTTTATTGTCTTTGTCTATCGTTTATTGCTCTACAAGGTCTTCTAAATTAGATAAATAATTATCGTCTATATATTGTATTTGCTAACAAGAATATAGATAAAAAATTTATATTTAAATAACACTTCTATAGATAGAAAACTAGCTATTCTCTTTATTGTCTTCGCTTGTCGTTTATTGTCTAATAAGACTCTCTTAATTAAATAAATAACTATCGTCTATCAATTGTATCTACTAACAAAGAAAAAGATAAAAAATATGCATCTAAATTATATTTCTATCGATTAAAAAGTATATTTTTTCTCTATTCTTCTTGCTTGCTTGTTTAAACTATTTTTACTACTATAATTTATAGATTTATAATTCCAGACAAACTCTAAAATCTCTCTTAACAAATATTTTTTTAATAAAAATATTCGAATCTTCTTTATACGTATAGAAACAAATATATAATATTCGATTTTAAATATTCTTAAAAATAAACAAAGTAGAAAAAAGTTAAAAAAATAAGATAAAAAAGTTTTAAATAGTATTTAGTTTAAGTCAAAAGATTTGGAAAACAAGAAATATTTTTATCTTGTTAAAAAGTACAATAATCTTTATAGCAATATTAAATTAACTTAAAAAAAAGCTTGCTATTAAATAAATTTTTGCAAACAAATAGAATACAAATAATTTTAATAAAAATATTATAACAAAACGTTATATAATAGTGTTTAGAGAACTAAATATTGTCTTAATATTTAAATTAATCTTTTAAGTTAAATTTAGATTTAACTCTCTAACAAATAGTAGCTTTAATATATTTCGATTAGATATCTTGACAAGTATTACACGCAAATAGTTTTGCACTTCGCTCTATAACAAAGATTCTAAATTCGATTCTCTTTCTATTAATTAGAAACATAGTAGTAGCTGTAGTAGTGCTTAGAGTGCGCATCGTACGTTCGAAAATCGTCTATATAATATTTTGTACATTTGTTCTGCACGCAAGAACGCATATTTTCTTGTTTCTCTATAGATAGATTGTTACGACAAAATATTATATATAGATTGATTGTTGATTCGATTTTCGATTCCAACTTTTAGAATCGACTCGAATCGACGATCCAACTTTAGGAATCGAATCGAATCGAATCGATTTTCGATTCAAAAATTGGAATCGAATCGAATCGCCAAGAATGTCAAGAATACTAAAAATAGTATAAATTTAGTTTAAATTTAGATTTTTTATTAATTACTAGGTAATGCTTAGTAACAATGCATCTATAAAAAGAAATTTCTAATATATTTATAGACTAGTCGCGTTGACCCGGAAATGTCACGTGCAAATGCCAAGACTCGAGTCAAAAAAAATTCGAAGAATCGAATCGCTCAAAGTAGTTTAGTCGATTACTATAAGTAGTTTAGCGCGCTTCGCGCTAAACTACTT
>JAABUQ010004518.1_pt1 | contig 23593 bp, 4 predicted proteins | sample 5560001 | NCBI WGS metagenome assembly JAABUQ01 (sample SAMN10711888, study PRJNA513371) | rock metagenome | isolation source: Antarctica rocks | place: Antarctica: Victoria Land, Finger Mt nord | collected 2015-12-18 | reverse complement strand
GCGTTTGGTAGTGGGAGAGATGAGGCGTGGGGGCGTGGGATGGGGAGGTGTGGGATGCATTGATTGGTTTAATTATCTAGCTAGGTACGTAGGTAGGTAAGTACCTGGTCACTGCATATGCTGGCCCCGTCCCCCTACCCGGCTCAAGGGTGGGTACGGTGGGTAAGGAGCTCACTATTATACATGAGGAATGCAGACATGTGTGATTGTGAAGAAAGAGATTGGGATATTGTACACTGTGGTTAGAAGTATGTTCGCTCGCAGAACCGCCGCCTGTATGCAATCGCTCGCTGCCGCCATGCTCGCTGCTTCTTCGAATGAGGAAGCCATTGGTTCCACGAACCGCCGAGAGGACTGTTTGGGACCGCCTGCACCATGCTAACTCGCTGATTATGCGGGGCTCGCTTCGTGGGGTATCACTGAAGGAGTCGTCGTGTTCTCGTTTTCGGACTATATTTTAACTATGAGGACGTGCAAGAATCATTTCTTGCGCGTCGTCAGGTCCGTCTTGCTCATGCTCCTAGTTAGACCACCAATGTACTCCTGCAGAGAGTTGTTGTCACGGTCCAGCTTCTCATGACTGCTCTTCACAGTCTCAATTTTCTCGACTAGAGCGTTGAGACCTGCTTGCGCATCGAGGGCCCAGCTATTGCGACCACGTTAGCACCTGGATGGTGAATTGGAATGCGGGAAGAACGTACTTCTGGGCGCCACTGCGAGCCTTTCCGACGAGCTGGTTGCAGTCCTCGTTGGAGCGCCGCGGGCTCATCGCTCGTGCGTCACCTGGTGGGAATGAGATGGGTCGCTTAGCCTCGATCTCTGGGTGGTCGGCTGGGACGATCATTGAGCCTGAGGGTTGGCGTTGACCGACCGTGGGTCTGCTGGAGAGGGAGGGGCCGAAAGGCAGAGGCTCTTCTTGCTCTGAGCTGGATCTGGAGGTTCGAGCGGATTCTAGCGGGGAGGCTGAGGGGATAGTGGTGGAGGCGGCGGTGGTGGGGGAGGGGATGGGCTGGGTGGCGAAACTTTCGGGCATGGCTCTCGTAGAAGCGGTAGGCGCATTCTGGTTGGGGTTGTTGGGATCCATAATCGTGGGGGTCGAGGTGATTTTTATCTAGAGGATGAAGCGTGGCACGAGAAAATTGCACGGCCGGAGATACTCGGTGGAGTTCGGCGGGCAGCGATGGGCGGCGATGATACCGTTTGAGACGCCCCGAGACTGAGCGCAGGATGATTCCTATTTTTGGACCAATGATGCAGCGGCGTACGTATTTACGCACGAGAGACTCGATCTACCCTGAGTAGAACTTCCGCCGCTCTTGTCACAGGGAGTCGCCAGTGCTTCAATATAAAATAACGAGAGCGATTGCCTTGAGAGTGTACAGGCGAAGGTGTGTTTGGGGATATTCGAGGCAGATGAGGCCTAATTTCTGGATGTCTCTTGGGCCTCTCGGTCCCCTGAACGTACTTCCTGAGGCTTCGAGAGACAGTAGAGTTTGCCTATTTGCCTGGGTTCAGGCACACCGACATAGGGTGTAGGTGGTTGTGGCTACATCGAGTCAGCGTCGGTAAAAAGCTACACACAAGAGGTTGGGTATACCTAGACTGGAAGTTCCACCGTTGTTGCTTCGTGGGAGCTGCTGTGTTTGGACTTCGGACGGTGTGCTTCGGAGTAAGTAGGTCCACGAGTAGGGAAATGCACCACGCAAAGGGCGAAGAGTTCTCGTACGGTGGTTGGTGTTTCGTGAGGTTTGCAAGACACGTTCAGCTTTGACCGATTAAGTGCGCTTGGATTACGATTAGAGAGACTATGTGAGTGAATAGGATTGTACGTTCGTTGGAAGAGGATGAAGCAAAGGAAAAGAAAAGAAAGAAGATTGCCAGCGAGGCAGGATCAAATACTGTTTGCACGCATTACGGGAGTGCTATGTAGGTAAATATAGAGAGCCATTCCCAATCAAATTAGAGAGCGCATCGAGATTCGAGAGTTGCAACGGTTGGCTTTGCTAGCCTCTCCCGAGGGTCCCAGGTCCCTAAGGTAAATCACCACAATGACGCCCGGATCGACACAGATTGGCTGGAAATCGCTAGTCCAGGGCACTTCCCCACCAAACCATCAGCCGACTCGCATTGGGCCACTAGTCCCTAATCTCTTCCATTTTTCATTACCTATCGTGACCAGTCGGTGGCTCTCAGTCACTGATCACATTGTTGATGTTGGAGACCCCGGATATCAGTATAGCCTTCATTGCCGCATCGGCCTGTCCAGCATGCCTCGTCAGCGAAAAGAGAGATTGGTCCTCGGGCAATCCTCAAACCTCATGGAGGCAAAAGTCGGTCCGCAACAAGATGCAACGCCATTGCAACCAGGCTCCATCTGACCTTTTTGTATGCTGATCATCCTACATCTTCTTTTAAGGCGCCCATCAAAGCCTTCCGCGCAGCTGACCTACTCCCATCCCGAGCGGCCTCCCCATACTCAATACTCCGTACAGTGCATACAAATCCCCGCCCTCCCCACCATCATCGTCCATGCGTAGAACATCCCTTAGTACTCCGTCCAGGAGCGGAGTTTTCTCCGACGAAAAGGTGCCGAAACGCCTGCACGTTTTCTACAGTCACAAGATGCTGAACCTTTGGTCTTCCTTTGCACCACTGCAGCTGTGAGGGACATTCCTCGAGTGCTCAGACACTTCTAGTGGCCAATGGCTCTACTATCTTTCCGTTGCTCGTGGGGCTTGATACCTTTGGGCGCAACCAGTGTTCGTCATTCATCCTAACAGGAGCCTTGGGCTTCAGCCGAGGATTCATGTAATGATCAATTCCTTTTGCTTTCTCTTGTTTGATCGAAGATACCTTTCTGCTCCTGATCATTGATTGAAGTGGAAAGCTTTCATGCTATGATGAGGAAGGAGAAGCGAAATGACCGATCTAGAATTCACGAACTTGCCTTGTAGCAGAGGCCTTGTCTGGAATTGATGCTGATAGACTTAGCCAGAGCTTTGGGCGGAGAAGCCTGCTAAACAGCTGGCGATGTTCGATCAGAGAGAGTCACGATAACGGGCAATACGACGACCGTTGTCGCATGACCACGGACTGGAGGGAGAAAGGAAAGGGCAAATTTCTGCCTTACACCCTGCATGAGCGCCACTAATTGCAACCAACTTATCAGGGCCAGATCAACTCAACAGACGCTGAAGGTGCGACCGACGAGAACGTACGACAACAACGTACAACGATAACGTAAAACGACAATGTCGAAGCTTGAAGAGAACGTAATGTCCAACATCAAGGCGATGATGCCTTACTTCCAAGCTCATAGTGATTACCTTGAAAAGGCCAAAAACCAGCGCATCCTCATCTATTCAGAACTTTTCCCCCGCACCAGAAACCATTATTCATTTGCTGTGTATCCCCAATAAACGAGCATACCCTGCAAAATGTGCCAGAAGCTTTTTTGCGAGTATGAGAAATGCGGCCACTTGGAATACTTCGGAAGCGCTAGATGCCTCCCAGTACAAAAGAGGCAACGATGTAGAGGTATGGAGAGAGACAAGATAGCCGCCGAGGACGAAGACAGATGCCAGAAATGCACGCAGAAACGAATCGAAAGCTACAAGAGTCGGGCTTACGATAGTGCCTTGTATCTGGCAACCTTAAAAAGAGGCAAAACAGACGAAACTTCGAGAGAATTGGAGAGGAGTGGCCGGAAGGAGCAAGAGTATTTCGGTTTGTGCGGGATAGAGAACGACAGAAAGCGGCATTTGAGTAGCAGATCTTTCGAGAGGACTCCACGTGGGAGGAGGTCGCGCAGTTCGAGCCGCTCACGCAGTACAAGCAGTGAAAGAACCATGCAAGCACGGAGTGTCTCGAGGAGTGGGATAAATAGGAGGAGTGAGAAGGCTTTGCAGCCCTGGAGCGACTCGACAACTAGGCGGAGTAAAGCCGGCCGAGGGAGCAGTGGGAGCGATGTGAGCAGTGAAAGAACTCTATATGACTCGGACGACATGGACTTAGGAATGGTGAGGTATGGGTATCTGAGTCGGGCGTGGAGGACGTGAAATGGAGGAGGTGTTGAGTTGGCGAAAGCGGGGGCACCGTGGACTTCGCGGTAGGCAAGGAATCGATGGGCGATGGGTATGCATGGTTGCTTTTGATGACATTCTCTTGGAACAAGGGAATGCTGAGGGGAAGGTTGAAACTGGACATGAATATAGTATTGTGTCTCTAATGGAGCCATCGAAATGAATTGCAACGGGCTCCCCCAGGGACTGTTTTGATCATGGTACCTTACGCATCATGAGCTTGCGGCGAGAATGTGAGAAGAATTTGTGCCAGTCCCCAAGGCAAACGAACTGATCTACCTAGTATGGATAGACAACTTCTCCTCTTCAAGGCACTCCCTCATGACTGAAGTATCTCGCGGAAGGCGCACGACTTGAAGAGCGAGATATGATAAATATATCGTTGCTTGCATTACGGTTGGCGGTTCGCGAAATGGGCCTTCCCCTACTACCAATTCTACACCAAAATCCGAGGCTAGTACCGCGAATAGTATATTAGTACGTACAAATCGATATTTTGTATATCGGACCTCCCTGGCCCTATATATATATAAATCTCGTATATAAGTTTATAGCAATTAATCTAATATATCTATTATCGTATTATATTTATTGACTCCTTTCGCTATTGTTAATATCAAGTTATATCTCTTAAATAACCTCCTAAACGACCTCCTAAACGACTTCCAAAGCAGCTTCTAAAGCAGGCCTCCTAGGGAAACAGCTAGTAGGCCCTTTATTAGAAAAATCTATTACTATTATAAAAGGGCTATTAAGTCCTTAAGAAGAAATAATTTAATATAATAGAAAAAATATAGGAAAAAGAAAATATATTACCTTTAATATAATAATTTAATAAATAGCTTTATCTTTCAAATCCTAGACCCTTTAGTTATTAGGAAATAGTCTATTTATTATCGTATAGCTAAAGCAGAATATCTATATTTTCTATATTATTATTTACTTTATTATTTAATATTTTAAGTTAATATTTTAGATTTTATCCTTTAAGCAAAACTTTAAGCAAAATTCTAAGTTGAATATATTTATATTTTATTATTTTTAAAAGGAATCTTAACCCTATTATTAAGAATAATACGGAAAATATAAATATAAATATATAAGCTATATTATTTATATCCCTTTTTAATAATATAATTAAATATATAGGATTATTATTAAGAATATTATTAAGGGCTTAGCTAATAAGAAACGTTCTTTAAACTCCTATACTAAGATATTTCGCTAAGAGGGCTTTGATATATATAAGGGAAACAGGTAATAATAGTTATATAAACGAAATATTATATAAGAGTTAAATAAACCTCCTAAAGATTTAAATTCTTAATTTATAATAATTAAATTATATAGCCCTTTTTAAAAAGATATTCTTATTATCCTTTAGAATATTATTAGCTTTTTAACTAGCTTTTCAATTAACTTCTTAATTTATATTAACTTTTCGGCTTCTGCTTTTAATAAATCCCCCCTCCCCCCCTTATAATAATAATAGCGGAGTAGATAAAGAAGAGTCGGAGCCGATATTATATAAAATTTATATTAAAATTGTTTAAAAGGATAATAAAGACTCTATTTATTAAAATAGGGAGCCAAAAGAGTTTTTTATTAAAAATAATAACTTTATTATAATTTTAATTATCTTTTATAATATATATAAATATAAAATTATATAATAGGCCTGAGAATATAATTATAAATATTATTAGATAAAAATTAATATTATTTTATCTTATAATAAATAAGTTATTAAGGATAAAATTATATATAATATTTCTATATTAATAGGCTAACAAGTTATTAAAGACGAGCTTAAATTATAAAGGAAAATTAAAAAGAAAGACTTAAAAATAAATATAATATATAAATTCAGATAATTAGGCTAAAAATAAACAATTAAAATTAATAGAATATAAAATAAAGTAATTAAGGGGAATAGATCTTCTATAATAAATATTATATTAATTAAATATAATAAAATTATACAAAATAACCCTTAAATATAATATTTAGAAGTATTTAATATATATCTAATATATAGGAAAGTTAGCTATAATAATAATAATCGATATTATTATAATAATAAGGGCTACTATTTGCTTATATAAATAAGTAATATTAGATTATAAATAATAATAATATTCTAATTAAATTCTAGTTTTATTAAGAATAAGCCTCCTTCAAATATTCTGAAAGATATTAGGAAATATTATAAAAAGGTAAAACAATAAAAAGCTAATAATCAGAAAATAGTAAATAAGGTCTTTTTAATAAGCAATATATTTAGGGCTATAGTAGTAACTCAAACCTCTATATAGAATACCCTTATATAAAATATTATATTTAACGTTCTAATAGAGCAGATAGCTACTTTAATACTTGAAGCTATCCTTATATAATATAAAAAAAAAAGGAGAAAAAATATTATATACCTTATCCCCCCCCTTTTATTTAAATTAAACAATAATATTTTCTTTAATAATCTTATTCCTCTTAAACGAAATCTTTTAAAATATATTTAATAATTTATTATCAAAAGACTAGAACGGCAAAGAGATAAATATAAAGCGGTATTTGATAAACTAAATAAAGAATATTGTTAAGGAACTGCGCAGAAATGGACAATTTATAGTTTTTATTGGTATAAGTAGAATTGATAATTAAGGGAATCCTAGTAGATTCCTATCTACCTATATTATTAGCTAAGCTAAACTAAATTAAATAGGGGAAAACCCTAATAGTTGCCCTTAATAGGCAATACTCTATATATCCTCGAGGAGCAATATATATAATATATATTAATATTAAATTAATAAGTATTCGAACCTCCGTTATCTTTGTTCTCGTAGCTTCTTAGGAGATAAAGCTATCGAGTCTGGAATATTAGCAGGAATTAGGGAAACTACCCTGCTTATTAATATATTATTCGTTAATATTATATTATTTGTAATCGTATTAGTTATATTTAGACTATTGATTTGGCTGAAAATAGCAAATCTTCGCTTTATTTCTATAAGGTTTGGGAAACTATTTAATAAAAAAGGTAAATTAAGCTGATTATTATAAAAGGTATATTTTTAAGAAATTTCTAAAAGAAGTAAATCTTCCTTAAATAATATATAAATTAAAGGTATAGCTCGTTTATATATAAATATAGATTGAATATTTGAAAATAAACGAGCTCTAGCGGATTATATAATTAGAGGTCTTGGTTATTAATATAATAATTAAAGAAAATAAATATTAAATATTAAACGTTTATTTATAAATAATTAAGATTAATCAAATCTTATATATTCTAATTTATATAGAGATTCGGGTATTAATATTATCTATTTGCTCCTCTTATATATTTATACCTCTTTAATCTCTTATACTGAAAAAGCTTTAATTTATATAAATATTATCCTTTAAGGCAAATTAAGTATAAGAGATTAAATAATAATCGTTTTAGGTAAAGCTTATTTAATTAATAAATAATCTTATTATTCTTTTAATCTTATAATAGGATCTACTAAGAATTGAATAAGCTCCTCCTTTAAAACTTTTTCTATATTAAAAATTAAGGATAGAGTATTTGTTATTTTTCGAAATATATTTATTAACGTAAGTTAATAATATATCTTTATATAGGAAATATATAATCTAAATATAACTTTTTCGATATTATAGATCTATTTTTTCTAATATTCGCAAGAAAGTTATAGTAAGAAGTTTCTATATAACTTTATTACCTATAGCAATTTATATAATAGCTTTAATACCTATTCGATAATATTCTTAAATACCGTTTTTCTTTCTTTATTTAAAAATATTATTATTTCGGTTTTATTATTTTGATCAAACCGGAGCTTTTTTGCTATATTATTATAAATATCTTTTAACCTAATCGAGAAAGAGCTTAATAGTAACTTCTCCCTATTATAATAAATATTAAGCGTATTTATATAATTTTCAAAATACGTAATTAATAATATCGGGGCTATTACTAGCCTTAGGTCTCCTGTTTTAGGGCGGCGTTTTTATATATTAGGGTCGGTATTAAATACTGCAATAAGAGATTCTAAATATTAAATTAAGGAATCCTTTAATTTATTTATTATATTTACGATTTTGTTATTTACTTTTATTATTTTATATAATATCCTTTTTAATATATCAAGTTTTACTTTTCCTTCTTTAAGAACTTCTATAGCTAATCTGTTATTATAAAATTTAATAAATTAATTAATTTATATTTGATATTTATTAATTTTAAATTAATAGGCTTTATTTTAGTTAAATATATTAACCGTAACTTAATAAACAATTATTAATTCCTTTATTAAGGAGTAATTATCAAACTCCAATTATTTTATCTTGTTTTAAAGTATAGCGTTTCTTTTATTATTTATTTTCTGTTTCTTTGCTAGTTATTCCTTTATTTTTAGGGATAATTTTATATTATATTTACTTTTGCCCTTTCGAAATAATAATAGACTTAGTAAACCTTGGCTCTCTTCTAAGGCAATTTACTCTTCTTTAACCTTTTCTTTCCTATTTAAAAGGGTAATTTAATCCTTAATTATTACTATTTTTATATTTGTCTTCTTTAACGATTTAAATATAGATAATATAGGGTAAATAAATTGCCTAATTATTCTCGGTTCGCTATATATAAATAAGGTAATTTTGTCTTTTTCTGCTTTATTATAATTATAAGATTCTTGTTTATATTTGATATCGAAAATATAATTCTTTATTATAGTTTTCTCTTTTTTCTAGATCCTCTTAAAACTAGGACCGGAATATTCTAAACCTTAGAAAGTAATATATTTAAATACCTTAAAATATCGCTAGGTAAATAAGTTATTTAAGTAGTTTTCTTATTTCCTAAATTTTCGTATAAGTATTTTATAATTAATTTAAGCTATATTAAACTATTTAATAGTAAATATATTTAAGAAAAAAATATATTTAATTTCAATAAATATACCCGACTTAATTACTTTAAACGCCAAATTTATATTTAAGCAATATCTAATAAAGGATATAATATTAATAATATTATTTACGTTGAATTCTTTATTTTAAGAATAATTTATAAACTTTAGTTCTTCCCTTTCCTTTCGATTCCTGTTTACCGGCTTTTATTTCTTTATTTTTATTAGAGCTATAATAGAACTTAGGCAGATAACTAACGAAGGAGTATTAATTAAGAATCGGGATATTATAAAAGTAAAATAATCTTAAAAAATTGGTATAAAAAGGTAAGATTTGATATTTTAAAAATATTTAATATAATTCGAAAATAAGGTATTACGGTTCCGAATTTAGTAAAAGCAAAAATAATAAAGCAAATTTTGAAAATATTTAATATAAATTTAGTTAATTCGACTTTAAAAAATAGCTTTAACAAAGGGAAAATCTAAATTAACGAATATATAAATATTAAAATAATATTATAATATAAAATAATAATTAAAGGTTAATAAAACTTTATATAAAACTTTTATAAAATTCTTACTAAAACGCGTTAAAATCTAAAAATATTAATATTATTTCTAAATATTTAGGAGTAAATATCAAATTTGATATTATATTCTTTTATTATCTCCTTTGCTCCTTATAAGTCTTCGGCTTTATATTAAATATTATAAATAAAGCCTTATTCTTTCTATTTTATAAGATATTTAATATTTTTATTTAAATTTTTTCCTAATCGATTTATTACCTTATAATTAAGTAAATATTCAATTTTATAAGAGTCCTAATCCTTTTTTTGTTCTATATTATCTAATATTAATTTAAAACTACTTAAGATTAATTAGTAATAAAGATTATTGCCCTTTAACGTTAGTTCGAATATTGCTATTAATATTATTAAGTATATTATTATTGTTAAGGGCAATTCGAATTTATAAGCTAATATCTTTATCTTCTTGATAATCTTAAACAGGCTAATATATTGGTTTAAGAGCTTATAGTTTTCAAGATTAGGAAAATAATATTTATAATATAATTTAAGGAAAGCGAATTCCCCCTTACTTATTTGAAATAGTTTATATTTCGAGTTATAAATTTATTTAGATTCTATTTATATAAACGCGATAATATCGATAACCTCTTGTCGATATCGATTTCGAGCTTCTATAAGGTTTGTTTGTAATTTCCCTTAAATATTAATAATTTTCTTATAAAGCTTAATTTTATAAATAATCTTGTTTAAGGACTAATTAATTGAAGTATTTATAAAATTATTTAAAATAAATCTTAAAGAAGGTAAAAAATTATCCTATTCCTTTTTAATATAATTTGTTATAAAAAAATATAAAGCAATTTTAAATATTTGATTAATACGTTCCGATTACCTATCCGTTTGGGGATAATAGGCTATATTAATTAATAAATTAATATTAAGCTTTGTAAAGATCGTTTTTCAGAGTTTTAAAAGGAATTTCAGATCTCGGTCAGAAATAATAGCTCTTAATATATTTTAATCGGCTAAAATATATAATATTATTATTGCTTATTTTTGAGCTATTTAGGTATCTTTTCTAGGGATAACTGTTATTTGCTTAAAGAATTTATAAATAATAGTTATATAGCAATTAAAGTCGGATTGGGTTTTAAATAATATTATAATAAAATTAATAATAATAATATAAAAAATAATAGGGGGAGTAATAATTGGCTTAAAGTCTTTATAAAGTTAATAATATTTAATTTAATTAACCTAATACTCTGAATAATAAATAATATATTACTTTAATCTCCTTATTAAATATCGGAAATAATAGTTTCCTATTAGCCTTTAATAAATACGATAAAATCTTATATAATTATATTAATTATAGGCGATATAAAACAATTTTTGTTCTTTAGAATTTGATATATAGAGATATTCTCGCTTATTAGAAGTATTAGTAAAATAGACTAAACTATCTCTAAGCAAGAATTGCCTAATTTAAATAATATTTGCTTTATTTTTAATAAGCAAAGGCTCTTTATTCTGCCCCTTTTATCCTATAATATTCTAAATTTGCTTATTTCTAAGTAATTTAACGGCTTTTTTGTATTTTTACTCTTTTTGAAGAACTTCTAATACCTTTGATTAATTATTATTTTTAATATAAGCTATTTTTAATTTTTTCTTAAAGTCTAGCGATATTTTAATTATAATAAGATTATATATTAAAATATTATTAAATATTCTTTTAATATTATTATTTTATATATATTCTCCTTTCCGAGCTAATCTTAATAATATATTTAAAACTATATTCTTTTTCCCTTCTTTTTACCAAATATTAAAGTTAAATTGCGATATATATTACGAAGTACGGATTAATCTCAGATTTAAACAGTTAATAAAGGATATATTTAATTTTATTTAATATAAAATATTAATAATAAAAGAATAATTAATATAAATAATAATTTTCTTCTTAAGGTTCTAAATAATTATATAATATAATTTTTTTAATATTTAAATTAATTTAGTTATTTTTAATTTAATAAATTAATAATTTATTTCGGCCTTATTTAAGAGCTTCGAAAGAAATATAATAAGTTCGATTTCGATATAGCTATATTTATAATTTAAAGGCTCGCTTTTTATATAATAAATTATAATTTTAATTCTTTATTATTTTGAAGAATTTAAATTAAAATATAATTATTTATTTAGATTATAATAAACTAAGTAAGTTTCCGAAACCAGAGCTTTCTAAAGAAGCTTAAATAACTTTAGCTTTATTTTAATTGATTCAAAAACTATTATTTTTAAATATATTTTTTTTATATAATTATTTTTAGCTAGTAATTTCTTAAATAATTTAATCTTTCTCTTCTAAAGCGGTTTAGCAATTTAGGCGAACTATTTAATATTATTCCTAAGTTAGTTAATTTTCTCTATATAAATCTTCAAGGTCTTGAAGATATTAGGAAATTCGATTTATTTAATAATTTTTATTTTCTCCTCGATAGTAATAAGTCCAAAAATATTTATCTTTTGACCTAAAAGAGTTATCGAAGGATAACCTAAATAGGACTTCTTTAGTTCTAAAGTAATTTTTAAGTTAAAAAATAAATTGAATATTATATTTAAATATCGCAAATATTCTTCGAATAAATAAAAGAAAATTATAATATTATTTATATAATATCGAGCAAAGTTACGATAAGGACGAAGAAATTCGTCTATTTATTTCTAAATATAAAATATTAACCCTTTATAGCCTATTAAGGTTATATTATAATTCTCCGCCCTACGATAAGGAGATTATTATAAATTTATATCTATCCTCCTTCTTAATAAGGAAAAGGTAGAATTGCCTATTATAATTAACGATTATTAGAAAAGGATAGCCTTATAAAGCTGAAATAATATCTCCTTATAATAATAATAAGTAATTATTTATTATTATTATTTTATTCAAACCTCGAATATTTATTATTATATAGCCTTTTCGTTATAGTATTTTCTCCTTGCCTATATAAACCGTTTTCTATACGATAAAGACTAGAAAAGCAAACGGTATAGGTTCTCTAGATTATAATATCTTGCCTTGTTTATATATTTTATTGAACTTCTTATTTATAAGTATTTTAATATTTATTTTAAAGGGATAAATTTTATTACCCAATTTTGCTTTAAAGGATTATTAATTATTAATAAATAAAATAATAAGCTATTTTAGCTCTGGGATATCGATAATATTACCCGTATCTTTTTAAATTCTTAGGTATTATTCGGTTATTGCTTTTATAATATTTATCTGCTCCTTTTCTTCGTAAATAATTATATTATTTGGGAGTTTGGTTTCTAGAGTTAAATTTATTATAAGTTTTATAAATTAAGATTTTGATTTTTAAAACTTAAGCTAATAATTATATATTTCTTAGGCAATTTTAATCTTTATTATTAAGGAATAATTTTCTATATTAATTAAATAGCTTTCTTCTATATTATATTTTATTATAACCTTTAACTTTAAGTTTTTGGATAAAGTAATAGGCAAATCCTTATTATTCCTAATAATTACAAAACTTATTTCCGAGTTTATAAAATAAACGTAAACCCTATCGAATTCTAGATTAAATATATAATTTCTTTTTAAGAGCTTAGATTTCCCTTTTACTCCTATTAATATTTAAGTTATAAACTTTAGAGGCAATATTTGCTTCCGATTTACTCTTATAATATATTATACTCGGATATTATTCTTTATTATTATTTATATTAGAATATTAATACTTTATAAACCGAAAATAACCTTTTAACTTAAAATATCGATTATATATTACTCCGGGCCTAAAATATTTATTTTAATAAATATATTAACTTTGAAATTATTAATAATATATAGGGTTTTTATAAACTTGAAGAAAACTTCCTTATTATTTGCTTTTTAACTTTTTACGAAAAAAGGCAAGATAGTAAATTTGTTTATAATATATCGATTCGCTCCGATTCTCCTTAAGGTAATTAATACTTTATATTTTTCAATATTAAGGTTAGGGATATTTTTCTTTAAAAATATTTTATTATTTAAGCTTATTAAATACCTTATATCTATATATATTAATATATTAAGTTAGTTTAATTCAAAATTACTCTAGATTGTAAAATAATATTAAATATAAAATAATATCTTATTCTCTGTAGTTGGAAAGGCAATCGAATTAATTATTTAAGGTATTAATTGCTTATTTTCTTCTTTAATATATTTTTTAAAGCAATTTTTATTCAATTTAAGCAATACCGGCTTTCTATATTAGATTTTTAAATACGAATATAACTTATTATTTGATATAAAAGACTTTTTATATTAACGATATTTAATCTTATTATTCAGGATTTTATTCGAAAATATATAATAAAAGATAATTAAGAAATTAATATTAATTTCTTTTTATTTAATAAAATTTTTCTTGTTTTTAAGTACTTCTTAAAAGTTCTTATTATTCTTGTATTATATTATATTAGGATTTTATAAAATAATTAAATAATCTTAAATACTAAAATAAACTATTTTATCTTAATAAACTCCTTTTTATAAATAATCGTTAAACTATACTTCCTTATAATAAGCTTGTTAAGGCAAGGACTGATTTCCTGTTAAGAAATTCCTACTTAAATTAATTCCCTAATATCTATTATACCCTTTAAATCTATTATTACCTTGATTATATTTATTATTAACCTAATATTTATTATTAACTTAATACCTCCTATTAGGGTATCTCGGCCTGCTATAAGCTTAGGTTCTATTATATCAATTCTTATAATTATTACTCGGGCGCTAATTTGGCTATATATTTATAATAATTATTAATAAAGGCTGCTTTGGTACCTCTATTTCTTTTTTTAGCTTTAAGTCTAATATATTATTTTATTATTAGGATTAACCGGCTAGTACCGGATTTGGATACCCTTAAGGCTAAAACTACTAATTTAAGTAAATATAAGCGTTTTATTATTATAAATAATATAAGAAAGGTATTATATAACCCGAATTAATAAGTCTAGGCTTATAAAAACAAGGCTTAAAAGCTCTAAGACTAATAAAAGAAAATCTTTGATTAAAAGGCCTAAATAACTATTAATAAGATTGAAATTTATTTAATTACTTTAAAGATTAATCCTTAAGCTTATTTTTTTATTATTCTCGATCCTAGTCTTGTTCCTTTCTTACTTCTTTAATATAAGAATTTTAATTATTAGCTATCTGATATTATATTTCTTTCTTTATATTTAATTCTTTTATAAAACTTCTCAAAGTAATTTATATTAAAGGTAAGATTACTGTTTTTTATAATTCAATATTCAAATAATTCTACGCCTAAGTATATTAGGCGTATTTGTTAATAATCCCTACTTGATTTGCAAATTTAATTATATTTTATATAAAAAAAGCCGGATCTCTATAATTCCCTATATTAATTATTAAATATATTTTATTATTAAGCTTTATCAAAGCTAATAATATAGAAATTTTGAACCGTTCCTATAATTGTATAAGAGTTCGTTTTAGCCTGTTTTCTAGCTAGGTTAGGGTATTCTTTTTATTTTAGGAAAGGGTATTTAATTATCAAGATAAAGTTAATTTTCAAAAATATATTAAGAAATTATTTTATACCGAAGCCTTTCCTTTTATTTGCTTAAAGTTTTGGACTCTTTTATAAAAAATATAAATTTCTTAATAAATCGTTTTTTTATTTTTAAAGATAATATTTCCTAATTTATATAATTCCTCTAAATTAGGGTAGAAAAAATTAAATTCTAAAATATTAAATTTATTGTTTCTTTTATAAATAGCTATTGGCCCAGGTTCTCCTAAAGGGCTTAACGGACCTTGCTATCTTATAAGTCCTTAAGGCCTTTAAGGCAAATACTAAAAAAGCTAATTTATAATTCGAATTATTGCTTTTTCGATAGCTCTTGATATTTACTCCGAGATATCGGGTTATAAGTTTAATCTCTAAGGATAATCTTGACTAGAAGACTATTCTCCTTCCCTTAATCGATTATTTTTAGATAAAAATCCTTTAATATTAATAAATATTCCCCGTAGTAGATTATTTAGCTATCTTGCTATCTCGAATAAGGGATTAAACCTAGGTCTCCCCTTATTTATTTTAAAGAAAGTAGTCTAAAGATTAATAGGATTTGCTTATTCTTTATTAATATATTCCGGAGGGCTTTTTGAAAAATCTGGAAAATTTAATAAAAAGGATCGATTAAAAAAAATCCGATTTCCTAAAAATAAGAAAGATAAGGCTAATAACCTCTTTGCCTTTAATTCTTCTTAAATAGGACTTTTACTTAAAGTTTTATCTAAGAAAATAAAAGAATAAATTAAGGTTTTTAACAGTTATTCGTTAGTCCGAATCGGGAAATTTGCTAATACCTATTGAGAAATAAGTTAAATAAATAAAGGATTAAAAGCTAGTTATATTATTTCCTTTAATTAATCTTAACTTTTATAAGTTACAAGCCAAGCCTGAAAGTATTTAGAAAATAGGAAATTTTTTATTTCTTTATAAAAATTCCTAACTATTATAGCAATTGGGCTTCGATTAGTATTACTTTTAGTCTAGGAAATAAGGTAAATAATCGGCAATTATTTTTCGTCTTCAAATAAGGCAATTTGCTTTAATATTAATTAAAAACAGCTCTTTTTAATATAAAGTTTATTACCCCTTAAAATCTCTTGAAACGGTTCGTATAATAAAATAATTACCTTAATAATAAGGTAAAAATAAAATATTAAATATAAGAGATAGATCTTAGGTTCTTCCTTTTTTAAAGCTTAGAATTAGAAAGTAAATATTAAAGATTATTCGGATAGCTATAGGAATTAGAATATAATTATAAAATATTAAGAAAAATAATATAATAAGATTTTAATAATTATTTTTCCTAAGGCCTTCTCGAAGCAATTAAGAAAAATATAATAATAAATAATAAAACTTCCTAATTAAGTCAAGTACCGAACTCCGTACTTTAGGCTTATTAAGGTAATTAAATTTGGCTAAATAAATAATTAGTAATTATATTAATAATATTAATTATACCGATTCTTGTTTATCGAGTTCTTATATTTGAGTTGCTAATAAGAAATAGTTAATAATTAAAATAATTAATTAATCTTATTAGATCCGTTAATTATATTAAGTATTGGTTTTATATAAGCTAAGTTTGATTACTTAAATACTAATCTGGACTAGTATCTACTTAAGATATAACTAGTTTAATAATTATTTAACCGCCTATTGCTATTATTTATTAAGGAATTACGCAGAAATAGACAATTTATAATCTTTATTAATATAAATGGAATTGATAATCAAGGGAATCCTGATAGATTCCTATCTACCTATATTATCAGCTAAGCTAAGCTAAGCTAAATAGGGGAAAACCCCAACAAATATTTTATATTATAATATATTCAAAAATATAAGAGCAAAAAGAATATTATATAATAGGAAAAAAATTACCAGATTAGACAAGATATATAATATTAAATAATTAAGAATATTAATAAATAGGAAAAAGCAAAAATTAAATATATAAATTTCGTATATTAATCTTCCTCTATTTATTATTGTAATACCCCTTTTAAAAGGGGGGGCGGCGGTAATAGCAGCGGCAGTAGCAATAATAAGGAAGCCTTTATCCCTTCGCCTAGCTAGCAAGGTATATTTATTATATAAGGTAAAATAGACGATAATAATATTAGGAATAAAGATATATATCTGAATAACCTAGATAAATTCTGAATTATTTTGATATATTCAAATTTTTAGATAATTGGAAGTTAAATATATATAACTTAAATATATAAAAGAAATAGGCCTAGCTAAGTATATAAAAATATTAAAATAAATATTTTCTTTATAGCAAAATCTTATAAGTATATTTTATTATTATATATTTTAATATTCAATATAAGTATTCCGGAATAAAGCTTTAGGATCCTTTAAATTTTCTTAATATTTTATTATAAGCTTTAGGAAGCTTCCAAACCCTCTTTAAGGATTATTTTTAATATATTTAAGAGCTCTTTCTTAATATTGCCTAATTTATACTTTTAATAATAAGAATAAGGTTTTAATTAAGTTGAAGTTAGGCGAATATAATAGTAAATATTTTAAATATATTCTTTTATTATTATATATTTCTTTTAATTTTATATAATAATAAATTTTAATATTATTTAAAATAATAATAAAGCGAGGCTCCGGGAAAAGATTATATAATAAAAAGAATTAATTTCAAATAAAAATTAAGAAAATAATTATAATAAAAGAGTTATAATAAATTTCGAAAATAATATAGCCCTTGATAATATATATAAATAATATATTTTATCTCTTATATCTTTTTAATTATTATATTAATAATAATATAACTCTAATTAATATTTAAGCTTATTTTTTATTAGTTAATATTAACAATATTAAATATTAGCCTTCTTAAATAAATCGTATATTAAATAACGTATTAATATATTTATAACTTGTACTTTTATTAAAGAATATTATCTATTTAATAGTTATTTAATAGAGCTTATATATTATCTAATAATTTTGTAATTCTTTAGAAACTTAAGCTATTTAATATTTAAACTTCTTCTTAAATTAATTTATCCTTTATAAAGCTCTTTATATAATATTCTTATTAACTTTTAAGTTATAATTATTATATAAGAATTAAGTTATTTTATTTAAATAAGCTTAGAGATAGTCTTCGAAATATATAAGTAATATATTATAATATAACTTATTAAGCTTGAAATCTTATTTTTTTTTATTTTTCTTAATATATATTTCGCCGGTAAACTTCTAATAAACCTTTATATATTCTATAATACGATAGCTAATATAATATTCTATTATAATATATTTATTTGGCTAACCTAATTAAAGTTCGTATTTAATATCCTTCCTAACTAAAGCTGCAATTGGGGAGGGTATAACAATAGCAGAGGGGGTAAGGAGCTTGCTAGGAGATAGATGTTTAGTAATAGATATATTTCAGTCGCTATATATACTATTTATATATATATAGGGCCAGGGAGGTCCGATATACAAAATATCGATTTGTGCATATTAATATACTATTCGCGGTACTGGCCTCGGATTTTGGTGTGGAATTGGTGGTGGGGGAAGGCCCATTTCGCGAACCGCCAACCGTAATGCAAGCAACGATACCTCTGAATCAAGATTACGATAATACGGACCGTGCGCGTCACTTCTAAATTATTCATACACCGAACAACACTTTCCCGCAGCGCGCCTTGAACTGTTGCCATCCACCTTACTTTCACTACTTCTTCTTCTCCTCATGCCCATTTCTTTTCACCGTCCCCAGTCTCACTTTCAACTCGGTGAGCTGATGCCATCATCAGCCATGACAATCCTACAGACCAGGCTACAGTCATGCAAGGCTGAAGCCCGCATGTCAATCAAGTAGCCGCCAAATCCTTCGACGAGCAGAGACATCTCCCCCCATCTCACCAGCAAAACCTCACTAGGCGCCAGCTGCTATATCATCACCCTTTGTACCACACTCATTCTCCCTCTACATTCACTGTCCGAAGCTGAGCTTCGTGAACTTTACTCCGCCTGCCTGAGTGTTCCGGCAACCCACAGATTACCTCCGAGACCTCAGGTTTGCACAGTCCGACACTTACGTTCTCCCTATTCTGCTGACCATTTGGGGCCCAATATTCCTTCCGAGCTTTTTCCAGAATTTCACTGTACACTACGAAATCACGCTCAAGACTGGCCCGAAGTCTTCACTCTTCGAGGCTCTTCATGCGTCATAGCACCTTCCATACTGCACATCTACGGCATTTTCCCTCTCCAACATGAATGGTACTTCAACAGAGCCCTCTTTGTCGGATTTGTTCGGTCGTCTGGGCGACGCTAGAGCCCATCTGAATGCTCTGGATGAGGCAGATCCGGAGTACGAAGTGAACAAAATGGCAGCCGAACATTGGGTCGAAACAGAAGAGGATCGGTACGAGACAGCCCGGCAGGTGGACCGACATAATGGGGCTTTGACCCAAATGGGACGTGCGAACGTTAGCAACTCGCCAATGTTTGACAGCTACCAACGTCCCCAATCGAGCAGCGCTACACTGAACGTGCCCAAAGGCTTTTCACCGTATGCCGGTAGTACTATGAACGCGTTCGGAGGCCATTTTGCATCTGATGGAGTTTCCGCTGGCCAGGGCCGTATTGCTACTGCTCCTGGGTGGGGCTTTGAGTCCACAAACGGAGATGCCAACGTCTCAGTTACAGCAGGTTCTCAACTCGGTGGTGGCCACCCATCTTCAGGCTCAAATTCAACACTTGACTCGGGATATTTGCAGCGGAAACGACTGAGGAATAGCCTTGATCTATCCAAGAACTCTTCAGGACAACCCAACAAGTCTTTACGTGCTACGCCTAGCCCTGCCATGACAGGAAGTACAACTCCGACATCGTATGGATCCGAGTTTCCAGATATCCCGGAAGAGCTCTTCCCTGCCCTTGGTGGTGATCCGAATGAAGATTTGCGGGAGATGCGAGAAGAACAGAAAAGGCAGGACAACTTGGCAAAAGAGAAAAAGGAGCAGATGCTTCGGGATGAGGAGTACGCCCTAGCTCTTCAAAATGAGTGGAACGCTCCCTCCCTGCCCATAGGACAACCCTCTGCGGGACCGAGCAGCGGATTCGGTGCTATTCAGACTGCTACTGACAACGGAGATCGTTACAGTCAGTCGATCCCGTTGTCATCGTCTCCCTTGGTGGCCCGCCACGATTCCTTTGCAGATCCTTTCACATCCACGGTGCCTTCGAAACAGACCGATTATACTGGAGCAGGAAAGGCATCTGTGAAGAAGAAAAATGCTTGGCCATCTTCTACCTCACCTTCTGGAGGTGTTTCCGGTCTGGTCAGCCATGGGTCGATGAACAAAGAGACTAGCTACCAGCCCTCACCTCCACAGAAACATGCGTTCAGCGATTTCATCGATTTGTCAAGTGATGATGAGTCCGAACTCCAGACTTTTGATCCAATAGGTCGTTCGAATAAGGGCCTTACTAAGACTGATCCCAATGTCTGGGGACAGAGCAATCCACAAAACCATCCCATGGAGCTCGCAAGTGCAAATTATAATCCGTACAGCTACTCGGCCGGTCCCTCCGGTTCCAGCAACACTGAGGGAGTAGGCCCGCATTTTGGTAACATGCTAAGCAATGTTGCAAGAAACGCCTACCAAACAGGTTACAATCTCGTCGACCAGCTTGGATTGCCTCCGACCGGTTTCGGAGGGAGCTCCGTTTACAATAGCTCTGCCTACCAGTATCCTGGAAACTCTTCAAATGTTCCTATCATTGACTTGGAATCTGACCCCGACTCCCCTGGGGAAATGGCTCAAGCATTATTCGACCGGCATGGTTACAGCGCGGATGATCCGGCCAATAGAAGACTGTACGAGCAGTACTTGGATCGTGTGGATTACATAACTCACGATCCTACACGCACTGCTGCAGATATCAAGAATCTGCTGGAAAATATCCGACCGGACGAGGATCTGCCTCCGGAGGACCGTGAAGGCACACCAGAGGCTATGACTTACCCGCTCATGGAGCATCAAAAGCTCGGCTTGGCATGGATGAGGAAGATGGAGGAGAGTGAACATCACCGAGGCGGTAGTAAGTTGCATTACTGTTCCAGGTAGTAGATACCTTTACTCATGAGTTTTTCCTCCAGTTCTCGCGGATGACATGGGTCTCGGAAAAACCATCCAAGCTCTGGCTCTTATGGTATCTCGCAAATCGGACAATCCCACATGCAAAACCACGCTCGTTGTGGCCCCTGTTGCTCTCATGAAGCAATGGGAGCGCGAAATCAAGTCGAAGTTGAGGTCAGCTTCGAACCACAGGCTGTCGACTTACATCCTGCATGGGGCGAAGCGTCAGGTAGAATGGAGAAAGCTCAAGACATTTGACGTTGTCCTTACCACCTTCGGAACGCTGGCCACTGAATTGAAACGCCGCGATGCTATCGCTATGAAGAAACGTACAAATCCTAATTGGAGACCATCAGGGAAGGAGGATAATTTACCCCTGCTCGGTGATGAATGTATTTGGTACCGCGTAATCATCGATGAGGCTCAGTGCATCAAGAACAAGAACACCAAGGCCGCACTCGCGGCATGCGCTCTTCAAGCAAAGTATAGGTGGTGTGTGTCTGGCACTCCTATGCAGAACTCTACATCCGAGCTGTACTCGCTCATCAGATTCCTTCGAATCGAACCCTACAACGATTCCAACAAATTCAGCGCCGACTTTACGAGACCATTAAGGAGCCAAAGTCGATCCTTCCAGGCAAAGGCTATGAAGAAGCTGCAAGCTCTCCTCAAAGCAATACTTCTCCGTCGAACCAAAAAGTCCGTGATTGACGGCAAACCCATCCTTGATCTCCCCGAGCGTACAACACACGCTGAGCATGCTACTTTTACCGATGACGAGAATGATTTTTATCGAGCTCTCGAAAACCAGACCCAGCTCCAATTTAACAAGTATCTCAAAGCTGGTACTGTTGGTAGGAATTATTCTAACATCCTGGTTCTCTTACTCCGTCTCCGGCAAGCATGCTGCCACCCTCATCTGATTAAAGATCATGGACAAGCTTCTATCAGTGGTGATGTTAGCCCTGAGACTATGATGCAACTTGCAAAGGAGTTGGCCCCCGAAGTCGTGGCCCGCATCAAAGAGCAGTCCGAGTCGAACGACGATGCCGCTTTGGAGTGTCCTGTTTGTATGGATATGACGGAGAATAGCACCATTTTCATTCCTTGCGGACACAATACCTGTTCTGAATGTTTCGCCAGGATATCGGATCCTTCCCAAGCGATAGCGGACGGTAATGGTGTTGAAAATGGCGCTGAGGTGAAGTGTCCTAATTGCCGTGGTAAAATTATGCCGTCGAAAGTTATCGATCACAACGCTTTCAAAAAGATTCATATGCCGGAGTTGAACAAGGATACGTTCGACGAAGTCGCAGAAGATTCTCAAACAGATGTCGAGACCACTGACGACAGCGAAAGCGACAGTGCCGACGAAGACGATGAGAATGAGGTAGTAGACTCCAAGGGCAACCTCAACGGCTTCGTCGTCTCTGACGACATTATTGATGACGAAACCGACTCGGATGGTGAAGACGAAGACTATCGTGCTGGGAAGACTCCCTTCGAAAAGTCATCAAAGAAGGTGAAGAAGTCAAAGTCAAAAGGAAAGGGTAAAGAGAAGGCTCCACCTAGGAAGACGCTGGCTCAACTCAAAAAAGAGTCCTCCGGCAGTGCCAAAGCTCGTCGCCAGTACGTTAAACGCTTGGAGAAAGAATGGATCCCCAGCGCCAAAATTGAAAAGACCATGGGAATCCTCCGCGATGTACAACACCGCAAACACGAGGAAACCAAACAGCCGGAGAAGACCATCATCTTCAGCCAATTCACCTCCCTGCTTGATCTCCTCGAAGTACCCATATCTCGAGAAGGATGGGGCTGTCGTCGGTACGATGGCAGCATGAGCGCTAACGCCCGCAACGATGCCGTCCTTGACTTCACAGACAAAAAGGAAGTTAAGATTATGCTCATCTCCCTCAAGGCTGGCAACGCTGGTCTCAATCTCGTCGCCGCCTCGCAGGTCATCATCTTCGATCCATTCTGGAACCCCTACATCGAAGAACAAGCCATCGACCGTGCGCACCGCATCGGGCAACTCAAGCCAGTGGAGGTGCATCGTATGCTTGTGCCGAACACGGTCGAAGACCGGATCCTGGCGCTGCAGGAGAAGAAGCGAGAGCTGATTGAGAGTGCGCTGGATGAGACGGCTAGCAAGAGCATTGCGAGACTGGGGACGAGGGAGCTGGCGTTCCTTTTCGTAAGTCGTCCGCCCGTATTGGAGACATTCCGTTCACTAACAATTCCAGGATGTGCAAACTTGACCTCAAACCACCTCCCCCAGCGATC
>JAABUQ010004517.1_pt1 | contig 23600 bp, 21 predicted proteins | sample 5560001 | NCBI WGS metagenome assembly JAABUQ01 (sample SAMN10711888, study PRJNA513371) | rock metagenome | isolation source: Antarctica rocks | place: Antarctica: Victoria Land, Finger Mt nord | collected 2015-12-18 | reverse complement strand
GTTATCAACGTCTGAGCGATGTTCATCACCAACTAATCGCTCGAAATGCGAACGTTACAGATATTGCAAAGAAGAAAGTTGCGTGAGATAATCACCCTAACTCGACTGCGCTGATTTCACGAAACCCTCGGAGATCGGCACGACCTCTCCAGCGAGGAAGGTTTTTTAAGGCACTGCGATCTCCTTCGAATCAGATATTGAAGCGGCTTGGGATGCTAAGCGGCCTTAAAGACCGTTCTCCAGACGCTTCAATAAGTGTTTAGTACCTAGGGTGCCGGCCTTGAGGCATGAGTGCTTGCCCTCGGATATCGTGCTCGTTGAAATACCGTTTCAGAACAGCCAAAGCTCCGGCCCGTTTAGCAAGCCCAACGTGACCGTCGGGACGGATTACGTACACCGCGTTCTTCTTCAATCCGGCTGCGCGCATGGACGGCTCCCAGCCGAAGACATGAAGCGGTATAGCCCTCGCCTCGCACGCCGCCCTAAGGTTTGGAGACGCTTTACCGTACGAGTGAACCAGCCAATCTCTCGAACTCAGACTCGCAAAATTGTCGTCTACGCCGGCGCGTGCGTTCGCAAAGCGGATCCACGGAAGACGGTCGCCACCGCGTACCTTACCGGCAACTCCGGTGCTCAAAACGCTCTGCGGATACTTCAGTGCGGTCTGTGACAGCGTTCGAAAAAGGAAGCGGCGCATCGCACTCATTCGAAGAAGCAACGGCACTAGCCACGGAACGAGCGTAAGCCGAACGCACTTCGCAAAATATCCGCGCGCCGTGACGAACTGGAAGCCACGGTCCGTGGTCTTGACGAGCGTCCGCGCAAAGGAAATACGCTCGGGTTCGTATGTGTCGAGCACGTCCTCTTTGGCGCTGCCGTGCAATACCGCTGCGAGCTTCCAAGCCAGATTTACCGCATCGCCGATTCCCGTGTTCATCCCCTGCCCGCCAACGGGGCTATGGATATGCGCCGCGTCGCCCAACAAGAACGCACGACCGCGCCGGAACACGCCGGCGACGCGGTGATGCACCCGATAGGTCGAGAACCATCGGACGCGATGAACCCGGATGCCGAGCCGTTCCACGATCCGCCGGCTCACATCGTCCCAACCGAGCTCCCTCGTGCTGGCCGGCTCTTGATAAATGTCACCGACCAGGCGCACGCGGCCGTGACCTTTCATTGGAAAGAGCGCGAGAAAGTCGGTGTCGTCGATTGCCGCGTGGATCTCCCCGTTGAGAACGGTGCCATCAGCCTCGATGTCCGCGACGTAGAAGAGATCCGAATACGTTCCGCCGGGAAAATCGACGGATAGCCGACGACGCACCGCCGAATGGGCGCCGTCGCAGCCGGCGAGATACGTTGCCCGGCACGAGGTATCGGAGCCTCGGCCGTTCCGCAAATGCGCGCAGATGCCGTCGCCCGTGTCCTCGAAGCTAGCGAACTCCGTTGCGTACTCGACCTTCACGCCCACCCGATTCAGTTCGTCCACGAGCATCTGCTCGTGCTCGTCTTGAGGGAAGATCAGCATGTACGGATAGGGGCTCAAGCCGACACCGAGATCGCCGAAAGGCACCCGAGCGACTTGCTTTCCCCGCACCCACAGATTGGCTGCGGTCACTTTGCTCCCACGGTCGATGGCGGCTTGCGCGATGCCGAGCTGCGCATAAAACTCCAGATTGCGCGCGTGCATGATGATGGCACGAGACGTCGTTCCGGGTCCGTCCGCCTTGTCGATGACACGAACCCGAACGTCCGATTTCGTGAGCCAAAGAGCGAGCACGAGACCCGTCGGGCCAGCACCGACGATGAGCACTTGCGTCTCGGGAGTCGCGCGACGCGCGGCCGCCGACGTCATACTCGTTCTAGCAGCATCGCGATACCCTGGCCGACGCCGATGCACATGGTGCAGACGGCTCGCCGCACGTCCAGGCGCTGCAAGTCGACCGAGGCTGACGTCGCCAGACGCGCGCCGCTCATGCCGAGCGGATGTCCTAGCGCGATCGCACCGCCGTTGGGATTGACGTGCTGCGCGTCGTCCGGCAGGCCGAGTTCGCGCAGTACCGCAAGCGATTGCGCCGCAAACGCTTCGTTGAGTTCGATGAGGTCGATGTCGCCGATGCCCAAGCCGGTTAACCTCAGAAGTTTCTGAACGGCCGGGACGGGACCCATGCCCATGACGCGCGGCGCAACCCCGGCGGTGGCGGCGGCCACGATCCGAGCGCGAGGTCGCAAACCGTACTTGAGGGCGGCAGCTTCCGAGGCGACGATGACGGCGGCCGCGCCGTCGTTGACGCTCGATGCGTTTCCAGCCGTTACGCTGCCGCCGGCGCGAAACGGGGCGGGCAAACCGGCGAGCTTTTCCAGTGTGGTACCGGCTCTAGGCTGCTCGTCCGTATCGACGATCGCCGTCACGCCGTTCTTCGCGGGAATCCTGACGGGCACGATCTCTTCCCCAAAGCGGCCGGACGCGACGGCGGATGCAGCGCGCTGCTGGGAGCGAAGCGCGAACGCATCTTGGGCTTCACGCGAGATGGAAAAGTCCGCCGCGACGTTCTCGGCTGTTTCCGGCATGCTGTCGGTGCCGAACTGTGTCTTGAACGCTTTATTGACGAAGCGCCACCCGATCGTCGTATCGTAGACCGCGTTGTCGCGCGCAAAGGCCGTGCCCGCCTTCGGCATGACGAAGGGTGCACGGCTCATGCTCTCGACACCGCCCGCGATGCACAGCTCCGCATCGCCGGACTTGATCGCGTGCGCCGCAATCGAAATGGCGTCGAGCCCGGACCCGCACAGACGGTTTACCGTCGAACCCGGGATGCGCTGCGGCAGACCTGCCAGGAGCAGCGACATGCGAGCCACGTTGCGGTTGTCTTCACCGGCCTGGTTCGCGCAGCCGAAATAGACGTCATCGACCGCTTCCCAATCGACGCCGGGGTTACGATCCGTAAGGGCCGCAATCGGAATCGCTCCGAGGTCGTCGGCGCGAACTTGCGCGAGGACGCCACCGTACTTGCCGATCGGCGTTCGCACGGCATCGCACAGATACGCGTGCACGTTCATGCGAACCGGCCGCTCTGAGCCGCCTCGACGAGCACGGGCGAGATGCGCCAGAATTGCGGGTCGCGCTGCGCCAGGCGGCGGATGGAGCGCAGGACCTTTGTGAGGCCGACATCTTGCGCGAAGCGCATCGGGCCGCCGCGTGCTTTCGGAAAACCGTAGCCGTTGACCCAAATCGTATCGATGTCGGCCGCACAGGACGCGACGCCTTCTTCCAAAATGGCCGCCCCTTCGTTGACGAGCGCGTACACGCAGCGTTCGACGATGTCATCATCGCTGAGGGACTCCATCGCGACGCCGAGCCGCTCGCGCTCCACTGCGATGAGCGGTTCGACGTCCGGATCCGGCTGCGGTGTGCGGCCGCCCGGCTCGTAGCGGTAGTATCCCCGGCCGGACTTCTGTCCGAGACGCGCGGCGGCGACCAGGGCGTCGGGCAGATCCGTCACCCTAAACGGCGGCGTGGCGCCACGTTTGATGCGTTCTTGTTTCGAGCGCCAGCCGACGTCGATTCCGGCAAGGTCGGAAACGGCGAAAATGCCCATCGCGAAACCGAAAGTCTGCAGCGCCGCATCGACACGCTGCGGCGTCGCGCCCGCGAGCAGCATGAATTCCGCTTCGCGCTTGTAGCCGAGCAGCATCCGGTTATCGACGAAACCGTCGCAATTGCCGACGACGACCGGCACTTTGCCCAGCCGTTCGCCCAGGTGCACCGCCGCGTCGATCGTAGCGGGCGACGTCTGCGTGCCGCGCACGACCTCTAGAAGTTTCATGATGTGCGCGGGACTAAAGAAGTGCAATCCGACGGCGCGCTCCGGATGCGGCGCGGCGCGCGCGATCGCATCGACGTCGAGCGTCGAAGTATTCGTCGCGAGCAAGGCATCGGCACGGCACACTGTCCCCAAGCGCGCGAACACGTCGCGCTTGATCGTAAGATCTTCGAAGACGGCCTCAACGGCAACGTCGACCCCGGCCAGCTCCTCGAAGCCGGCGGTCTGCCGGATGGAAGCGACTCGTTCGTCCGCAACATGTTGCGCGAGGCGCCCGCGTTCGACCGCCGCGGCGTACATTCCGGCAATCGAGGCTCCGGCGCGCTCGAGCGCTTCCGGCGATGCATCGATGAGCCTGACGCCGATCCCGGCATTGGCGAAATTCATCGCTATTGCGGCGCCCATCGTCCCCGCGCCGACGACGCCGGCCGTGCGAACGTCCATTCTACCGCAGCCCGGCCATCGAAGCAGCCTTATACATGCGAGTGAGAATCGACGTCGATGCCGATCGTATCGGTCACGGGATAACTCTGACACATCAGGACGAACCCTCGCGCGATCTCATAGTCCTCGAGCGCGTAGTGAACGTCCATATCGACCTCGCCCTCGACGAGCACCACGCGGCACGTGGAGCAGACGCCACCTTTGCACGAATACGGTAAGTCGAGACCTTGCCGCAGGCCCGCATCCAAGACCGTTTCTTTACCCTTCTCGATCGTGAACGTCCGGCGCCGGCCGTCGAGGATCGCGAAGGCCGCGCACTGCGGCCCCAAACCGTCCTGGGCCCCCGCGGGGACGGTACGTACGCTGCGCGGACCGGCCGCAAAGAGCTCCTTTTTTATCTGCTCTTTCTGTAGGCCGTGCGCTCCCAGCGACGCAACTGCCGCCTTCGTCATTTCCTCCGGTCCGCAAACGAACGCGACGTCCACTTTCGGGACGTCGATCCACGATGTAAACAATGCGTCGCATTTCGCCGCATCGATCCGTCCGTGGAAGACGTCGACGTCCTGCTGCTCGCGGCTCATGACGAAGAGCAACGCGAAACGGCCGAGATAGCGGTCTTTGAGATCTTGCAATTCGTCGCGAAACATGACGCTCGACGAGGAGCGGTTTGCGTAGAGAAGGGTGAACCGGCTGTGGGGCTCGACGGCAAGCGTCGTCTTGATGATGGAAAGCAGCGGCGTGATGCCGCTGCCGGCCGCGATGCCGAGATAGTGACGCGTGTTTTCTGCGGCGAGCGGCACGTGGAACCGCCCGTCGGGCGGCCCAACCTCGATCGTCGCGCCGGGCACGAGCGCTTCGTGCGCCCAAGCGGAGAAGCGGCCATCCGCGACGCGTTTGATCGCGACGCGTAGGTCGTCGTCGTCGCGCGCCGAGCAAATCGAATACGAGCGCCGCACTTCTTCACCATCGAGGTCGACCAGCAGCGTCAGAAACTGCCCCTGCGTGAAGCGGAAGCGTTCGCGCAGATCGGCCGGCACCTCGAAGGTGACGACGAGCGCCTCGCGCGTCTCGCGCTTCACGCTTTTTATCGTGAGGGGATAGTAGGCGCGCGGCTCTCGCGCTTCAATGACATTTAAAATGATCGAAAGGCTCCCGGCAGGTGTTGCAGCGATAGAGCGCTTTGCACGGCGTCGAACCAAAGCGGCTCGTCAGCTCCACGTCGCCCGACTCGCAGCGCGGACATGCTACGCGCGGCTCGACGAACCCCGTGATGTCGAGAACGCGGCTCGCGCCGCGCTCGGGCGGCGCGATGCCGTATGCGCGCAGTTTGTCACGGCCCGCATGCGAGAGCCAGTCGGTCGTCCACGGCGGAGCGACGCGCACCTCGAGTTCGACCCGCTCGACACCCCGCTCGTGCAGGGCGCGCTCGATATCGCGTTCGATGACGCGCGTTGCGGGGCAACCGGAATACGTCGGGGTTACCGTCACTCTCAGTATCGCGGCGCCGTCGCCATCCACCCACGCAACGTCCCGCACGATGCCGAGGTCGACGACCGACACGGCCGGAATCTCGGGATCCGGGACGTCGTCCAGCCACTTCCATACCTGCCCCAGCTCCGGTCGCAGCGCGATCACCAATGGTCTCCGGGAACGGAACGCCGCACCGACTGCATTTCCGCGAGCAGGTAACCGAGATGCTCGCTGTGCCGGCCGGCCTTGCCTCCGGAATGCATCCAGCCATCCTGCGGGAGCTTTAGCGTCGCATCGGCGACGACGCGGCCGACGTGCTCGAGCCAAGGGCCACGCAACGCCTCCAAACTCGTGCCGATCCCACAGCGAACCATCTCGGCATCGATCTCGTCGGAGCGGAATAATTCGCCGGTGTAGGGCCATAAGTCGTCGAGCGCCGCTTGCACCTTTGCATGACTGTGCTCCGTGCCGTCGCCCAAACGGACGAGCCAGTCACCGCTGCGTCGGACGTGATACGCGACTTCGCGCACCGCCTTTTGCGCGATGCCGGCTAGCCGCTCCTCGCGCGAGGCGCCGAGTGCGCCCAGCAGATAGAAATGCCAGGTGTCGAAGAGAAATTCACGCACGAGCGTCCGGCCGTAGTCGCCACTCGGTAACTCGACAAGAAGAGCGTTGCGAAAATCGCGCGCGTCGCGGAAGTACGCCAGGCGATCTTCGTCGCGGCCGCACCCTTCAGCCTCGCCGGCATACGCGAGCCACATTCTGGCCTGGCCGATGAGATCGAGCGCAACGTTGGTCAGCGCGAGATCCTCCTCGATAATCGGGGCGTGGCCGGTCCATTCCGATAGCCGCTGACCGAGCACGAGCGCGTTATCGCCTAGGCGCAACAGATAATCGACCAACTGCGTGTCGCGCCCAAGCGTCGTCATCAGAGGTTCTTCACTCCCTCCGGGACGGTATAGTACGTCGCGTGGCGATACGTCTTGTCTTCCGCCGGTTCGAAGAAGCTGTCGCGTTCGCTCGGCCGGCTGGCGATGATATCGCTCGAGCGAACGACCCAAACGCTGACCCCTTCGTTGCGCCGCGTATAGACGTCGCGCGCGTTTTCCAGCGCCATCTCAGCGTCGGCGGCGTGCAGGCTGCCGACGTGCTTATGCGCGAGGCCGTGGGCGCTACGAATAAAGATCTCCCACAGCGGCCACTCGCCGGCATCGGGCCCAACGTCGCTCACGCCGCGTCCGTTCGCGCCCGAGCCGCACGTTTTGCCGCGTGCGCGAGCGCGGCTTCGCGAACCCAGGCGCCGTCCCGATGGGCGGCACGACGCGCTTCTAGCCGCTCACGATTACAGGGTCCGTTACCGCGCACGACGTTGTGGAACTCATCCCAATCCGGGTCGCCAAAATCGTAATGCTCGCGCTGCTCGTTCCAGCGTAGTGCCGGATCGGGCATCTTGAGACCGAGAACGTCCGCCTGGCGCACAGTTTGATCGACGAATTTCTGGCGCAGTTCGTCGTTGGTGTAGAGCTTGATCTTCCACCGCATCGAACGCTCGTTGTGCTGCGACTGCGAATCGGGCGGACCGAACATCATGACCGCCGGCCACCACCACCGGTCGAGTGCGTCTTGCGCCATCGCCCGCTGCGCTTCCGTGCCGTGGCAGAGCGTCGTCATAATCTCGTAGCCCTGCCGCTGGTGAAAGCTTTCTTCCTTGCACACGCGCACCATCGCGCGCGCGTACGGCCCGTACGAACAGCGCGTGAGCGGAACTTGATTGATGATCGCGGCCCCGTCGACGAGCCAACCGATCGCGCCCATATCCGCCCACGTGAGCGTCGGGTAATTGAAGATACTCGAATACTTCGCGCGCCCCGACAGCAACGCGTCGACCATCGCATCGCGCGAGGTCCCGAGCGTTTCCGCAGCGCTATAAAGGTACAGCCCGTGGCCGGCCTCGTCTTGCACCTTGGCTAGCAAAATCAGCTTGCGCTCGAGCGACGGTGCGCGCGTGATCCAGTTGCCTTCGGGCAACATGCCGACGATCTCCGAATGTGCGTGCTGCGAAATCTGCCGCAGCAGCGTATCGCGGTACGCCTGCGGCATCCAATCGCTCGGTTCGATCGTGACCCCGCGGTCGATCTTGTCGTCGAAGGCGCGCTGCTGCGGACTCTGGTCGCCGCCGTCGCTTGCGGAAACGTCGACCATCTGCGTGTACATGTCCTACGATCCTTTGCTTTAACCGGGCGCCGCGACTGCATGGCGCGTGTCCGACGCTTCCGAGGCGATGCCGTGCGCCGTCTCGTTCAGCGTGAGCAACTCGTACGCGGCGACGATCTCGGCGTTTTGATTGGTGACCTCGACATCCCAGCGCACTTCGCCGTATTCGGGTTTGCGCAACGTTTTCTGCTTGACGGTTAGACGCACGGCGATGCTGTCGCCGGGTTCTACCGGCTTTAAGAACCGAAGGTTGTCGAGGCCGTAATTAGCAAGAACGGGGCCCGGAGCGGGTTCGACGAAAAGCCCGGCGGCGAACGAAAGCAACAAGTAGCCGTGCGCCACCCGCCCTGGGAAGAACGGATTTGCCTTCGCCGCCTCTTCATCCATGTGCGCGTAAAACGTGTCGCCCGTGAAGTGTGCGAAGTGCTCGATGTCATCCAAAGTAATCGTTCGTGCCGGGGTGTGCAGCGACTCGCCGATGACGAGTTCTTCGAAGCGATGCCGAAAGGGATGCTGCGGTTTTGCGATCTCGACTGCGCCGCGGGTCCAGGCGGAGGTGAGCGCCGCAAGCCGCGACGGGGAGCCTTGGATTGCCGTGCGCTGCATGTAGTGATACACCCCGCGCAGGCCGCCGAGCTCTTCACCGCCACCGGCGCGGCCCGGCCCGCCATGAACGAGCTGCGGCATGGGCGAGCCGTGGCCCGTCGATTCGCGCGCGCAGTCGCGATCGAGCACGAGGATGCGGCCATGATACGATGCGATGCCGGCGACGAGCGACGCCGCCGCGAGCGGGTCGTAGGTGACGATCGAGGCGACCAGACTGCCCTCACCGCGGCGCACGATCTCGATCGCTTCGGCCAGGCCGTCGTAGGCCATCAGCGTGCAGACCGGACCGAACGCTTCGACCGAGTGCACCTTGCGCGCCGCGAGCGGCTGCTCGCAACCGAGCAGGATCGGTGAAAGAAAGGCACCGGTTTCTGCGTTCGCACCGATGACATCGCAGTGGTCCGGATCGCCGAAGAGCAGCGTCGCTTCTTCGCGCAGTTCCGCGATGCGCGTCCGGACGTCGTCGCGTTGCGCTTGACTCACGAGCGGACCCATGCGCACGGTATCCAGCCGCGGATCGCCGACGGTGATCTCGCGCAGCTTCTGGGCGATCGCGTGCGCTACTGCAGCGTAGCTCGCGCGCGGCACGACGGCCCGTCGAATCGCCGTGCACTTCTGCCCCGCCTTGGCGGTCATCTCGCGCACGACTTCTTTTACGAAGAGAACGAACTCCGGCGTGCCGGGCACGGCGTCGGGCCCCAGCACGGCGGCATTGAGCGAATCGCGTTCGGCAATGAAGCGCACCGCTTTTTCGGCGACGACGCGGTGTTCGCGAAGCTCGAGCGACGTCTCGAGCGATCCGGTAAACGTGACCACGTCTTGCCCGCCAAGGTGCTCCAGCACATCGCCCGTGCTCCCGGCCACGAACTGCACTGCCCCCACGGGCAGAATTCCCGACTCGACGATCAGGCGAAAAACCGCAAGCGCGACGTAGGCCGTCGCCGTTGCCGGCTTGATGATCGCGGGTACGCCCGCGAGGAACGTCGGCGCCAGCTTTTCGAGCATTCCCCAGCATGGAAAGTTGTAGGCGTTGATGTGCAGCGCCACGCCGTCGAGCGGCGTTAGGATGTGGCGGCCGGCAAAGGCGCCCGTCTTGCCGAGTGGTTCGAGTCCGCCGTCGAGAACAAAACGCTCGTTCGGAAGTTCGCGCCGCCCGCGTGACGCGTAGGCGAACAGGGTGCCGATTCCGCCGTCGATATCGATAAAGTGGTCGCGCTGGGTCGCGCCGGTATCGAAGGAGACCTCGTAAAGCTCGGCCTTGCGCGCGTCGAGGTACACCGCGAGGTTCTTGAGCAATGCCGCCCGCTCGTGAAAGGTCAGCGCGCGCAGGTTCGGTCCGCCGGCATTTCGCGCGAAACGCACCAGCGCACCGAAGTCGAGGCCCGCGCTCGAAGCCTGGGCGATGACCCGGCCATCGACGGCACTTCGGACGTCGCTGAATGCCTTTTCAGCTTCAAACCACGCACCCTCGGCGTAGCTCTGGAGCCTCAAACCATGTTTCAGCTTCACTCAGTCCTCGCTCGCCTTACCAAACGGTAGGTTTACAAAATAGTAGCACCGAGCGCTGCCGTGCGTCAAGTTGGAACCGCGACCCGCTTTGCGCATGCTCGCCGGCCTGCTGCCAGTATCGCACATGCCGGCGTCTGACGCACGACCGACGGGTTAGGACACGTCGCGCAGGTCGAAAACGTGCTTTGCTTTGCCCTGGGACGGGCCAATCGATCCAGATGGGGCGAGTTCGATTTTCGCGCTGACGCCGACGAGCGTTTTTATTCGATCGCGCAACAGCTGCGCGCAGGCCGGCCCTTCCGGCGAATCGGCAGAGAGTTCGACGATAACGGTCATCTCGTCGAGATTGCCGGCGCGCGTCAAACGAAGCTGGTAGTGCGGCGCGAGCCTCTGGTCGCGAAGAACCAGTTCTTCGATCTGTGTCGGAAAGACGTTGACCCCGCGCACGATCAACATATCGTCGCAACGCCCGGTGATCTTTTCCATGCGGCGCATGGAACGTGCCGTTCCCGGCAGCAGGCGCGTGAGGTCACGGGTGCGATAGCGTACGACCGGCATCGCTTCTTTTGTGAGGGAGGTGAGCACGAGCTCCCCGGACTCGCCGTCGGGCAAGACGACTCCGGTCTCCGGGTCGACCACCTCGGGATAAAAGTGGTCCTCCCAAACGTGCAGCCCGTCTTTGGTTTCGATGCATTCTTGCGCCACTCCGGGCCCAATGATCTCAGAAAGACCATAAATGTCGAGGGCGTCGATGCCGGCCCGTTCTTCGAGCCGGCTCCTCATCAGCTCCGTCCAAGGCTCGGCGCCGAAGATACCGATCTTTAAGCTGCCGTCGCGCGGCTTCATTCCTTGACGTTCCATCTCGTCGAGCAGGGCCAGCATGTAGCTCGGCGTGACCATGATGATTTTCGGGGCAAAGTCGGCGATGAGCTGCACCTGTTTTTCGGTTTGCCCGCCGGACATCGGCACGACCGTGCAGCCGAGGCGTTCGGCGCCGTAGTGCACCCCAAGTCCCCCGGTAAAAAGCCCGTACCCGTACGCGATATGCACGATATCACCGGGCCTCCCGCCGGCCGCTCGGATCGACCGCGCGACGACATCCGACCACATATCGACGTCGTTTTTCGTGTACGCGACCACAGTGGGTTTGCCGGTCGTTCCACTGGATGCGTGCAGCCGAACGACTTCCTCGCGCGGCACGGCGAGCAATCCGAACGGGTAATTGTCCCGGTACGCGGCTTTGGTAACGAACGGAAACAGTGCGAGATCGGAAAGCTCTTTCAAATCGTTGGGATGCACCCCCCGTTGATCGAAACTCGCCCGATAATGCGGTACGTTGTCGTACGCGTGCTGCAGCGACCATTTCATACGCTCGAGCTGTAATGCCGCGATCTCGTCTCGGCTAGCAGTTTCGATCGGTTCGAACTGGGCTTGCGTCTTGGCCGTAGGCCTCGATGTACTCACACTTTGCGAACCTCTTGCGCAGGTACTCCGGGAGCGGGCGTCGGCCCAGTCCTGCACATGCTCTTTTGGTAGCGCGACCACGGCGAGCCTGCGCTGCAGGTACACCCAGCGCATTGTCGCGTATTCGACGATTGCTTGATACGATTGCCGAATGCACGTCCGATGCGCCCGCATTGCCGCAACGATTCTCTTTGCAGCGAACGGTCTTACGTTTGCAACCTGGGCGGCGTCTATCCCGCGGGTTGCCGAGCGACTGAAGCTCACGCCGGGAAGTGTCGCAATCGCCGTCTTCACCGTATCGCTTGGCTCCATCGCCGCGATGCCGGTGGTCGGGCGCCTCGTCGACCGTTTCGGGGCAGGGCGCATCGCTCTTGCGGGAGCCGCATTGCTTCCACTGCTCCTGCCATTCGTCGTCGAAGCCACATCGTTCGCGCAGTTGCTCGCCGGAGGCATCGTGTTCGGCGTCATGCTGGGAACGATGGAAGTTGGGATGAATGCGTATGCCGTTGCTGCCGAACGTGCTGCCGGTGCCGCATGGATCTCCCAGGCCCACGGCGTTTGGAGCGTCGGCAATGTCTTGGGATCGCTCGCGATTGCCGCGCTCATCGCGAGCAGGACCCCGCTGCCGAGCCTTGCGAGCGCATTGGCTGTTGCAATTGCGGTTCTTATCGCAGCACGTCTCGCCGTTCCGGTCCCGCAACGTGAACCCGTGCGCGGCGCCGCTACACCGCACGTCGCGCTCGTCATCCTGGGAATTTTCGCTGCGGCCGGTCTTCTCGTTGAAGGTGCGATGGCAGACTGGGCTGCGCTCTACCTGCGACGCGATCTCGGCGCGAGCGCTGCCCTGGCGCCGCTTGGTTACACCGCGTTCTCCGGAGCGATGATGGCGGCGCGCTTCATCGGCGATGCAACGGTCTTGCGCTTCGGTCGCAGTTTCACGCTTGCAACGAGTGGTGCTATTTCGGCCGTCGCGCTCGCAGTCGCCCTTTCCGTACCGAACGCCTTTGCGGCGTGCGTCGCGTATGCATGCGTCGGCATCGGCTGTGCAAACCTCGCGCCGACGGTATTTGGCGTTGCGGGCCGGCTCGCAGCCGGAACCGGTGTTGCGACGGTCACCGGGATCGGCTACGCGGCGTTTCTGGTCGGCCCCGCATTGATCGGCGGTGCGGCGCAACTCATTGGCCTGCACCTGGCGCTCTGGATCGTGGTCGCGTGCGCCGCGGGTGTCGCAATCGCTGCGCTTACCCCGCGGCTGCGCTATGCGCTCGCGAGCGAATGAGCCGTTTGGGCGGTGGCCGCTCGCAGCGATGGGCAGTCCGACTTATTACGGGCGGTAGGTACCGAAGGTCCACCAGTAGTCCTCACAATCGTACGCGGCGTATTCGCGCGAACCGTAGTCGGTGTCGTAGGGCTCGGTCGCGATGCGCGCACCGGCCGTACGTGCGCGCGCGCAGTGCGCATCCGGGTCGGCAACGTAGACGTAGACCGATCCGGTAATCCCTCCGAGCTGCTTGGGCGTTTTGGCGGGATATTGGCCGCCCTCGCGCGCGCTGCCCAGCATCATGACGGCACCGTTGAGGGTGAGCTGCGCATGCGCGACGGTGTTGTCGGGACCTTCGTAGACCTCTTGTTTTACGAAGCCGAACGCCTCGCAGAGCCAGCGGATCGCGGCGTGCGCGTCAGAGTAGCGCATCGCGGGATAGAGTACCTGGGTTTTTTGCATGTCCGAGTTTCCCATGGTTTCGATTCTACGCCGACGCTGCGACGTCGTCTTGGAAAAAATGTTCCGCGAGGTGAGTGCTGTCGGGATAGCGTCGTGCAAGGCGTAACGCCTGAGGCGTCATTCCGGCGTGGACGCGGAACTCCGCATTCATGTGCGGCTGGTCGTAGTAACCGGCCTGCGCGGCGATCTCGCTGAGCGGTGCGTCGCTGCGCTGAAGTAACTCGAGCACGCGCCCGAAGCGCATGATGCGCGCAAACCGCTTCGGTGTGACGCCGACGTGGTCGCGGAAGGCTGCGACGAAGCGCGATCGCGACGCACCCCCCAGAGCATCGAGCGCAGCGATCGCGACGTCGCCGCCATGCGCTTCGATCTGCGCGACGGCTCGCAGAACCAGGGTTGCCCTCTCCGGAGCGAGTGCGATCCGCGCGCGAACCCACTCCAACGACGCCGCGACGCAAGCTGCGTCGTTGCGCGCTTCTGAGCACCGCTCGCCGAGTTCCGCGGCGGCTCGCCCGATAACGTCGTGCAGGTCGAAGTCGAGGCCGGTGAGCGGGTGCAATGCGGTGCGCAGCAGCGCGAATGCACCCGTCGGTTGTAAGCGCAGGCCGAGCACGCGGACGGGCCGTCCCGGACCCTGGATAGTCATCGCCGTGGTGCGAATGCCGCCGACCGAAAGCGGCGCAAACGGTTCGCCGGCCGTGCCGTCCTGCACCGGGCGATACACGGCATCGAGCTGTAGGACGATCTCCAGGGTCCCGTCCGGGAACACTCGCTCGCGTGGCAACGCGGTCGCTCCGTTGAAGAGCCAGACGCGCTGCAAGACGCCGCTAAGCTCGTCACCCGCCGGCGGCGCGTAATCCGTTAGGCTCCAGGAGCCGAGCGGTGAATCGACTCGCGACGTCACGATCATGACGAAGGGCGGTTCGCGGTGGGGCTATCGGAGGCCCCGCCCGACGTCGATCGGGCTTGCGTTCCAGCCGGCATTAACCAACGATGCCCCGCGTGTTCGCCGTCCCAGGTGCGACGGGCTTAGAGGGTCGGATCCACGACTTCCATCCAAGCAGCCGGATTGCTTAGCTCTACAAATCCGTACTGCGCGTACAGACTGTGAGCATCCCGCGTAGCCAGCAGCCAGCGACGCATACCTTGCAAATCCGGATGATCGAGCACGACGCGAATGAGCCACTTTCCGAGGCCCTTACCTCGCACGGAGTCGTCGATAAAGACGTCGCACAGGTATGCGAACGTCGCCGCATCGGTTACGACGCGCGCGAAGCCGACCTGCCTCTCGGCCTCGAAGAGTCCGAATACTACCGACGTGCGAATCGATCGTTCGATCTTCGAACGCGAACGATTCGGCGCCCAATACGACGATTTAAGAAATCGCTCGACGACATCGATGTCGAGCGCATTTGGGTCGGTCGAAATGGTGTATGAACCTCGCGCCGACGTGTAGACGGCCAGGCCGAGTGAACACGCCATTTTACTTCTTCATGGAAACGACGGCGGCGCCGTCGATAGCATCCGCGGCAACGGCGCGGAGTGCGTCGTTGACGTGGTCCAGCGGAAAGACGGTCGTCGCCGGCCGGAGCTTTATGTCTGCGGCGAGCACGAGAAAATCGCGCGCATCGTCACGTGTCATGTTCGTGACGCTGCGCAATTCGCGTTCGCCCCATAACAACGAGTCATAGTCGAACTCCGGCATGCGATCCAAATGAATCGCGTTGATCGCGACGACTCCACCTTTGCGCAGCGCGCGAAGCGCCGCCACCACAACGTCTCCCGACGGCGCGAAGGTTATGGCGCGATCGAGTGGCGCCGGTGGCCGATCAAGCTCCGATCCGACCCAATCGGCCCCCAAGTGTGCCGCGAAGGCACGGTGCTTTTCGCCGCGCGTTGCAACCGAAACCACACAGCCCCACGCCTTCAAGACCGGAAGCGCGAGATGGGCGGACGACCCGAAGCCGTACAACCCGACCCGCTCGCCCGGTTGCACGCCCGCGACCCGCAATGCGCGAAAGCCGATAATGCCCGCGCATAACAGCGGCGCCGCCTGCAAGTCGTCGAGTTCGCCCGGCAACGGATACGCGAAATCTGCGCGCGCCAACGTGTAGGTTGCATAACCGCCGTCGCGGTCGTAACCCGTGAAAGCCGCCGCGTCGCAGAGGTTTTCGCGGCCTTCGCGGCAGTAGAGGCACGTGCCGTCCGTGCTCGCGAGCCATGAAATGCCGACGCGAACGTTCTCGGCGAGACGGACCCCAGGACCGACCCGGGCGATCGTGCCCACGATTTGGTGCCCCGGCACGATGACCGCTCGATGCGGTTCGAGCTCGCCTTCGATGATGTGGAGATCGGTCCGGCAAACGCCGCAGGCGCTCACGCGAACGAGAATTTCGCCCGCGGCGGGCGCCGGGACGTCGCGCTCTTCAAAGAGGAGCCGATCTTGCTCGATCGAGCCCGCCTTCCGCAAGACCGCCGCCCGCATCGCCGCCTACGACGACCCGAGCGGCGGAGAATGGTGGGCGACATACCCGTTCTTTTCGAAATACCAAGGCGGCAAGCTCGCGGGATAGGCCTCGCGGACGAGCGAGAAGTCGAAATCGGCGCCGAGTTTGACCAGCAATAGCTGGGCTTTCGCATAACCGGCGACGTGCCGGACGATCTGGGTCGTGGCGGTTTCGTCATAATCGACCGTGAAGTCGACGGACGCGACGCGCGTCGCGAGTGCCGCGTCACCATGCAGACGCATGACGCCACGGGTCGCGCGATCGATCCAGATGTCGCGCAACACGTGCTTGCGAGCATCGCCGTACGCTCGCAGCGCGAGATGCGCCGCGCGCGCCGTTCCCATCTGCTCGTCTCCGACGTACGTCGGGTCGTACGTTCGCGCACGTGCGGTGATGCGGCCGATTGTTTTCGGTTCGTCGGCCGGCGAAGGCGTTGCGAAGTCGAGCGGCAATGGTCCAGCACTGAGCGGACCCGAGTGCGGCAGGAACGTGAACGACGAGTCCGGGGAGAAACAGCGGTCGGTGACCTGCGGCGCATCCGGACGGTCGTGCGCGTCCAGAGCGATCCCAACCACGAGACAACGACTGTCGTGCCGCCGGTAGGCCACGTTCTCACGCCGGACGCTCGGCCGGCCACGACGCACGATGCGCACCGTCTCCTCGTACGTCGCGAACGGCGCGCGCGGAATGGCACGCCAGCGATCGTACGCGGCATCGTAGAGCGTGCGGGCATCGGTCGTCTCGAGCGTCGCCGGGGCGGCTGCGGACGACGCGGTTTGTGCGCTCGCGCCGAAAGCCCCGCACCCAATGGCCGCAACGATCCCGCCAAGGACGGCCGCGCGACGTGCGAAACGCATCACGCGTGTGGCTGGTACGAACTGGTGAACGTCTGCGCTCATTTCGGGCATTAGGGGGATAACGCGACCGTGTTCCTGTTTTTCAACAACCGGCTGGGGTGCGTGACATCCCTCATTATTTCGGTCGTTCTGTCGGTCCTCGTCGTAGCGCTCATGCGAAGTTGCTCGCACGTCTAACATGGGATGACCTTATCGGCTTAGAAGCCTAGCGCCAGCGAATCGGCTCGCGGGTCACCGCCGCCGCTGAGCGAACCCGCTACGCGATCGATTGCGATTGCGTGCGCGTGTCCCATCGCATTTTCGTATGGTCCCAGGGGGAACACCGTGTGCCCGCGCCGCTTCAGGTCGGCGATGAGGTCGGGCGCCATGCGCGATTCGACGATCACGGCGTCCTCGCCGCTAATGTCGGCCCCTTCGACGACGTGCCGCCCGTAGATCCAGCGCGGCGCATCGAGTGCTTGCTGCACGTTCGCGCCGCGATCGAACATTTGATGTAAGAGCTGCACTTGAATCTGCGGCTGCCCGTCGCCGCCCATGGTGCCGAACACGAGTTCCGGTGCGCCGTCTTTGAGGACCATCGGCGGCGATAGGGTATGCAGCGGACGTTTGCCGCCTTCATAGACGTTGGGGTGGCCGGGTACGACAGAGAAATACGCGCCGCGATTGTGCAGCACGACGCCCGTACCTGCGGCGACGATACCGGAGCCGTAGTTCATATACAAGCTCTCGATCAGCGAGACGGCGCCGCCGTTCTCGTCGACCACGCACAGATAGATCGTGTCGCCGCTATCGACCCGGCTCGTCTTGCCGCGCGCGCGCTGCGGGTCGATCGACGCGCGCATCGCCGCGAGGGACTGCGGCGCGAGGGCCGGTTCGACGCCGCTGTCGCCGAATGCCGGATCGCAGAACGCGGCGTCGCGGAGATCGAGCGCGCGCTTCATCGCCTCGATGGCGAGGTGATTCCACGTCGCCTCAGCCGCATCGCCGTCGCCCTCGAGCATCCCCTTCGCCATAAGCATCGTGCTGCCTTGCGAATTCGGGGGATGCGCCAAAAGTTCGCGTCCGCGCCACGGCAGGCGCACGGGCAGCGTTTGCTCGGTGCGATGCGACGCCAGATCCTCGAGCGTCATGCGATTGCCGCGGACGTTGAGCGTCCGAACGATCGCCTGGGCAATTTTTCCGGTGTAAAACGCGTCGGCGCCGCCCGCGCGAATCGCGCCGAGCGTCGCGGCAAGCTCGGGGTTCGCGAGAACCTCCCCCGCGCGCGGCAGCCCACGCTGCAGCAGAATACGGGTCGCTTCGGGATCGCCACGCAAAAGCGCTTCGTTGAGGGCGAGATAGTGCGCCACGACGTCGGAGACGACGAACCCCTCGCGCGCGTATGTTTCGGCGGGTGCGAGCAGTTCATCCAGACCACGCGTGCCATGCGCGCGAGCAACGTCTTCCCACGAACGCACGGCACCCGGGACGCTCACGCTGAGCGCGCCCCGCTGGGGCAGCACGTAGCCTTGCGGGCCCCTCAGGTCGTCGAGCCGCGCGTTACGCGGCGTGCGCCCCGAGCCGTTGTACGCGACGACATCTTTGCGAACCGGATCGTAGATCATCCAAAAGGCGTCGCCGCCGATGCCGCAGCTTGCATTGTACACGACGGTAAGGACGGCATTGGCCGCAATTGCCGCATCGACGGCATTTCCGCCCCTACGCAGGACATCGACCCCCGCGAGCGTCGCATGCGGATGCGGCGTCGCGACCATGCCGTGCGTCGAACGCGCCACACCGCGCGTGGGCCAAGCCGAAGTTCGCTGAGCGATCATCACTGCAGCTTCATGTCGGTGCAATAGATCGCCTCGTCCCCGCGGGCTTGCCATACGAGGCGTTTCGAGGTGGCATAGAGGTCTTCGTACTGGAAGAGAAAGAGCCACGGCGCGTCGTCGTGGATGATCGCCATCGCTTTCGCGTACAGGGCTTTGCGTTTCGTCACGTCGAGTTCGTAGCGTGCGTCGTCGATCAGTTTGTCGACGGCGGGATTGGCATACGTCGAACCGACGCCTTCGGATGACAATTGCGATGAGAGCGTGTTATCGGCATCGTAGGTGATATTGCCCCAGCCCAGCAGATACATCGGCGTCTGCGAGCGCGTGTTCACCGAGCGAATGTAACTGACGAACTCTTGCGGACGCACGTTGACCGTGATCCCGTATTTCTGCAACTGACCCGCGACCGCTAGCGCGACTTCTTTGTCCGCGTTATACCGTCCGACGGGCGTGTTGAGCGCGAGTTCGAGCCCCTTTCCGTCGGGATAGCCGGCTTTGGCGAGGAGCGCTCGAGCCTTGGCGTCGTCGTGCGCGTATGAGGCGAGTTTGGGATCGTAGCCGAAGAAGTTTGGGGGAACCGGTTGGCCAAGTTCGTAACCACGGCCGCCCAGTACGGCTTTGACGATCGCAGGCACGTCGATTGCATAATTGAGCGCCTGGCGCAGCGTCTTGTTCTGCTGTGGTCCGGGTTTGAGGGTGTTGAACGCGATGAAGAGCACGCGGACGCTCTTCTCACTAGTCATACGTGTGTGGGTGCCGCCGGCGATCGAGGTACCGAATTGAAACGGCACGTTCGTGATGAGATCGGCGGCACCAGTCTTGAGTGCCGCAACGCGCGCGGCACCCTCCGGGATCGGTTTGAAGGTGACGTGCGCGATCGCCGGCGGGCGGCTCCAATATTTCGGGTTCACATCGAGGCTGAGCGCTTCGTCTTTACGCCATTCCCGCAGCACGTAGGGCCCCGTTCCCATCGCGTGGTCGGCCATATAAGCATCGCCATGGCCTTGCCAAAACTTTCCATCGACGATAAAGATCGGGCGCGTGATCGCAGGCGGCAGCGGCGTCGGTCGCTTGGTGATCATCCGCACGGTGTAGGGGTCCGGCGTCTCCACGCGTGCGACCGTATCGACGCGCGGCACTTGCTGTGACTTGTACGCGGGGTCCAAGATCTTATCGACCGTGAACTTGACGTCGGCACTCGTAAACGGATCGCCATTGGAAAACTGCACGTCGTGCCGCAGTTTGAACTCCCACACCGTCGGCGCGGTGAGTTTCCATGAGACTGCAAGTTCGGGTTTGAGGGCGCCGGCCGTGTCCCGCCGCGCCAGATAATTGTAGAGTTGCGCGTGCACGTTTGTTGAGGTCGTGACCGAGACTTTGATCGGGTCGAGCGTGTCCGGATCGACGCCCTGCGAAATGACGATTGACGAATCGGCGGCTCGCACGGGCCCAGCGCAGGCCAGAACGGCCGCCGCAATACCGGCCCACCAACGGATGTTCATCGGCCGACCATAGCGGATTTAGCGGCTGAGCGCTAGGGTGAAAGCGGTACTATCACCGTAGCGACGTAGTCGACTGACCCCATACGAGCGCGTGCCCGCGACTGCGGGCTTCAACCCGTCTGGCGCTCGCTGTCAGATCGATAAAGCGCTAAGGCTTGCGCGACGGTCAGGTCAGGCTGCCGTTCAAGATATGGTAGGAGCCGATGCGCCCACATCTCCAGGTTTTCGCGAACCCGCGCAGCGTCGTCCGCATCGGAGACGGCTCGATGCAGCGTACTGATAAATGCATCTTTATCCATCAACTCGATTGCGCTATCATACCGCTGCGCTCGTATCAGCCGTATGATGTCGCCGGCGGCCAATACGGCACTGTCCGCAGATACGAAAGCATGGCGCGCGATCTCCACGTATCGTCCGTTGGTCCGCCGCGAGATGACGATCGTTCCGCCCTTCGCATCGGTAGATTCGATCACGAGACGATGTTCGCGGCAATCCCCAGTGAGAACGGAATGACGCCAGCCATCGTCGAGCCGGACGAGCTCGGGCCAGAATGCTGACGTCCAGGCATGCACGTCTTGCGCCACGGTTCGAACTCCTGCGTGCCGGTCAGGGCATCGACGGCGCGTCGCTTGCGGGAAATGAGTCGGCGAGCGATTTGTCGAGATCGTCGAGAGACTCGTCGTCGGATGAAATTCGTTCACTCGGGTCGATCGCGTCGGGCGGAAGCGTGGTCTCCTTAGGCTGGTTCATATCGTCGTGATCGTAGCCTTGCAGTGAGGAAAAACAATACCCGCCAAACGGTCTATCCGCTTGGCGAGCAACGATGGGCGGTCGTCCGTTCGTCCTTCGATTTAGCGAGCGTCGCGATAGGGCATGCGCGTCGTCCCGCAACGCGAATACTGCGGTGCGCGACCGGATAGGTTGAGGAACAGGACAAAATGACGACTGACTACCGCAAGCTCCGAGAGAGCTTCGCATGGGACGTGCCGGAGTTTTACAACATCGGCGTCGACGTGTGCGATCGCCAGGTCGCCGAGGGCCGGGACGTCGCCTTGATCTTCGTCGACGAGAAAGGCGTGGAGTGCCGCTACCGGTTCGAGGACGTGCGGCGGCTCTCGAATCGGCTTGCCAACGCCTTTGTCGCTCGCGGCGCGAGCCTCGGCGATCGTGTCGGCGTCTTCTTACCGCAAAGCCCGGAAACGCTGGTGGCACACGTTGCTGCGTTCAAGGCCGGTCTTATTTCGATTCCGCTGTTCACACTCTTCGGGGACGACGCGCTCGCATACCGATTGTTCGACTCCGGCGCGCGCTGCGTGGTCACCGACGTGCTGGGCCAGGTGAAGCTCGAGCGAATTCGGGAACGACTCCCCGCGTTGAAAACGATCCTCGTCGTCGGCGGCGAGCACAGCGATCGTCATGGCTTCGAGAATTTCTCTTTAGCGCTAGACGGCGCGTCCGATTCGTTCGTCGCCGTACAGACGCGCGCGGACGACCCGGCGCTCATCATCTATACCTCGGGGACGACCGGCAGCCCAAAAGGGACGCTGCACGCGCAGCGGGTCCTCCTCGGTCACCTTCCGGGCGTCGAGGTCTCGCACGATTTTTTTCCGCAGCCCGAGGACCTGTTCTGGACGCCGGCCGATTGGGCGTGGATCGGCGGGCTCATCGACGTCTTGCTGCCGTCGCTGCATCACGGCGTACCGGTGCTGGCCTATCGCGCGCGGAAATTCGATCCCGCCGAAGCGTATCGACTGATGGCTGGGCACCGCGTCCGCAATGTGTTCCTGCCGCCGACCGCGCTCAAACTGATGCGGCAGAGCAACGCGCAGGTACCGGCCTCGCTGCAGCTTCGCACGATCGCGAGCGGCGGGGAGCCGCTCGGCGCCGAGCTTCTGGACTGGGGACGCCGGACGTTCGGTGTGACGATCAACGAATTCTACGGACAGACCGAGTGCAATATGGTCGTGGCAAACACCGGGAGCGTCTTTCCGGTTCGAGCGGGATCGATGGGCCGCGCCGTACCGGGACACGACGTTCGCGTGGTGGACGCAGACGGGCACGTCATCGCCGCCGGCTCGGTTGGAACGATCGGCATTCGCCGGCCCGATCCCGTCATGTTTCTCTCTTACTGGGGCAACGACGACGCGACCGCGGACAAGTTTACCGGTGACTTCCTTCTCACCGGGGATCTCGCGCGCGAAGACGACGAGGGATACCTGTGGTTCCAAGGCCGGTCGGACGATATCATCACGAGTGCCGGATATCGGATCGGGCCGGTCGAGATCGAGGAATGTCTCCTCAAACATCCGGCCGTGGCCTTGGCCGCCGTGATCGGCGTGCCCGATCCCATCCGGACGGAAGTTGTCAAGGCATGCATCGTCTTGAAGCCAGGCGAGATCGCTTCCGCGGAATTGGAGACGGAGATCGCCGACTTTGTGAAGATCCGGCTCGCCGCTCATGAATATCCGCGCATCATCGAGTTCGTCACCGAACTTCCGATGACCATCAGCGGAAAAATCATTCGGCGCGAGTTGCGCGACCGGAGCCGGTAAGGCCTGATGGTTCGCCATCCGTAATTCGGAGCGAAAGACAGGAATCGCGCTGCGTGACCTCGGCCGCCCGATGTGTCCCGAATAAGACGATCGACGGGCGGCCGCCGTGACGCTTAGCCGGCGAGTACGGCCGGCATTGCGTCCCGAACGCTTGCGCTAAGGCGCGCCAGAAGATCGGTCGCGCTCGCATGAGCGATCTTCGTTCCAATAGCGGCATCGAAAGCCCAGCCCGCCACCTCGAACGGCGGCTCGTAGTGGCCGTCGAGTGTCATCACGGAGCGCTCTGGCCGGTCTTCGTCTTTGCCGACGAAAATCGCGCCCGTGAAGATTGGAAACGGACCATCTTCGGTGGGACGCCAAGAGAGCCGGTATGCGGGATGCTCGCCGCCGAACTGCTCGATGCTGCCGATCACGTCGCGTTCGAGTGTTAAACCGACGCGAAGAACGGGCAGTTTGGCCGGAGCCCGAAGCGTGAAACGCATTTCACCGCGCGGTGCATGCTCGTCGAAATAATTCTTCAACCGAGTGTTGATCTCGTGCTGCGGGCGGTCGATGTTGGTGGAGATGTTGAAATGATTCATAATAATTTACCTCAATAACATCTATACCTATTTCCGTAGCGTTGCATAAGCGAATAGTCGCATCTGCAGAGCATTTAACGTAAAAAGATATGACTTTCCTTGCAGTCAAGGCAGCGCAGATAATTTATACGCGTCGTTAAGTACACGTTAACATTGAGCGTTTGTCCAACGATGTAACACAGAACTCCCACTAAGGAGCAATCCCTTCTGAACTTTAGCTGAGTCTCAGCGTAGAGAGAAACCAACGTGATCGAACTTCGGCGTATCGACACCGGGCGCTACGACGTTGACCCTGCTCGATGAGGGCGCGGCCGCCGATTGAGTAATGCTGAGAACGGTCGCATCGTGGTCATCTGCTCGAACGTCTGTCTCCGTCGACCAGTGTGACCGCGCTCACTCGACATTTTGATGTTGGGTCGGTTCCGTGGAGACTTTCTGCTTTACAGCGAAGGACTCCATCATGGCCAAGAATATCCCCCTCGGGCCTATCCGCCCGAGTTCCGGCATAAGGTTCTCGAGCTCGTTCGATCGGG
>JAABUQ010004516.1_pt1 | contig 23605 bp, 31 predicted proteins | sample 5560001 | NCBI WGS metagenome assembly JAABUQ01 (sample SAMN10711888, study PRJNA513371) | rock metagenome | isolation source: Antarctica rocks | place: Antarctica: Victoria Land, Finger Mt nord | collected 2015-12-18 | reverse complement strand
CTGGTGCGTTACGATAAGCTGGCCGACCGCTATCTGGCGATGGTCAAATTGGCGACCGCGATGCTCTGGTTTCGACGCTGGCACAAGCTTTCGCAGAAACCGTCACTTTTGAAATAGATTGTAAGCGCAGGATTTCAATCCCACGCCTCTTGACGCCCTCGCTCTTCTAAAGGTGCAACCATGTCCCAAGTCAATACCATCTCCCGCCGCCGGTTTCTGCAAAACGGCCTCACCTTTGTCGGCCTCGGCCTCGCCATGCCGACGTTTCTCATGCAGGCAGCGCAGGCGCAGGCGAACAAGCCTGCGCCCAACTCGCCGTTTGGCCTGGACCTGCCGCCGATCCCTGGCGGCAAGATACTGGTCGTGATCGAGATGTCCGGCGGCAACGACGGTCTCAACACAGTCATCCCATACACCGACAGCGGCTACGCTAAAGCGCGGCCCGTCATCGGCATTCCCGCCAAAGATGTTGTGAAGATCTCCGACACAATCGGGCTGCACCCGAACATGGCGGCGTTTAAGCCGCTCTACGACAAAGGCCAGCTTGCCGTGATTACGGGAGTCGGCTACCCGGACCCGAACCGCAGCCATTTTCAAAGCATGGACATCTGGCAGACCGGCAACCCGCAGATTGATGTCCGGGAGCGCACCGGCTGGCTCGCCCGGTACTTCGACGCCGACGGCCATTTCAAGGGCAACCCGCTGTCGGGGATTACGCTCGGCTCGGCCCTGCCGCTGACCCTGTTTTCCGACGACGTTCCCGCATCAGTCATCGGCGGCGGCTCGGACTTCGGGTTTGCCTCGAACGCCGGGGACAAGAACCAGCAGATGGACACGCTGCGGGCGCTGTACGCCCAAGGAACGGTCGCCGGCAGCCCCGCCGAGTTTGTCCGCAATGTCGGCAGCGAGGCGTATTCGAGCAGCATGGAGCTGAAAAAGGCATTTAAAGACTACGATACACAAGCCGCCCACGCTGCGAAGTACCCGCAGAGCGGCCTGGCATCGGGCCTCCAAACCATCTCCAAGCTGATTACGGGCGGGGTGGGGACGCGCGTGTATTACCTCAATCTCGGCGGCTTCGATACCCATGCGAACCAGCCGCGCCAGCACGCCAATCTTCTTGGTGAGCTGGCTGATGGCCTCACGGCGTTCTACGCCGATTTAGAAATGCAGGGCCGGGCAAACGATGTCATTACGATGACGTTCTCCGAGTTCGGGCGGCGCGTCCATGAAAACGGCTCGGCAGGGACCGACCACGGCGCGGCAAGCGTCATGTTCCTCGCGGGCGGCGGCCTCAAAGGCGGCGTCTACGGCGACTATCCCAGCCTGAGCGACCTGGACAGCGGCGACCTGCGCTTCCACACCGACTTCCGCTCCGTCTACGCCACGCTGCTCGACAAGTGGCTGCTGACCCCGTCTCAGCCCGTTCTCGGCGGCTCCTTCACGCACTTAGGATTTGTCTAGCTTCGCAAGGCTGCCGGAGATGTGACTCGCGCCGCTCGTCGGCTGTCTTCGCGGCGCAATACTTCCAGCGCTGCCGGATTGTAGTCAAGGACACGCAGCAAGTTGGAGATCGCCTGGGACGTAACAACGGCGGCGCTCTCATATTTCTGGAATGCGTTTGGGCCGCCTCCCAGGAGCAGCCCAGCCTCCTTCTGTGTCAGGCCGAGTTTTTTTCTTACACGTTTCACTTCGCTTGGTTCCAGCAGATTTTCCACCCGCGCCTTCAGTTTGTGCATCTCGCGGGTTCCCACTTCCATCTCCTTGAAAGAAAGCAGCCCTTCGCCGCAGGCCCGGCACCAGAGACCCGGCTGCTCATAGGGCGGTGAGACCAGCCCCCCATACTCGACTGTCTGTGTCCGGGACTCCTGTACTAAATTGCTGCCGCCGCACGCAGGGCAGGAACGCTTAACTTCATTGTGGTTATTCATTTTGTCACTTCTCTTTAAAAGAAAGCAGTTGAAATTCTGTGATGACATCGGCTCGAAACTTGACGTAGAGAACCAAGCCGCCATAAGGAACGTGGTAGACATCTTGCCAGACCGCGACTTCTCCAAGAGAAGGCATTGACTTATAGAAATACCTTTCCTCCATTGCCTGAATTGTCGCAAGAACCTCAGTCGGCCCGAAGCCGAGCGCAAGAGCGGCTTTGGCGGCAGAGAAGGTAATGCACTGAGCTAGTTCATTCTTGGACGAAAGCGCCGCTTTGAACGAAGCCAATGCATAGGTCGGTGTTGTTCTCTCATTCGCGTCATATTTATAATACCACAACCTCCTACGATACCACAGTGGTGTTTTATCAAGCGCAGCGACACGATTCAAGATTCTCGTGAAACCGGCAAAGCCTTGACACTCCGGCGGAAATCGGTTACACTGCACGGGAACATCATAGGGCGCTGAGGGAGTAATAGATGGCAGCGGGGAAGCTGACGCTGGGGTATGTGCTGTCGTCGGCGGTCGCTGACGATGTTTTTATGGGCGGTGCAATGGTCACTGATACTTACGGCCTGCCGCTGGAGTTTCGGTACACGGAGCCGGTGCGGGCAACCAAGCTTCAGCGCATTCTCTACGGCGATGTTTTAGAAAAGTATATCCACGGCGATGTCATTGCAGGGAACTTGATCAGCCGTTTGGAGCAGAAGCCGGAGCTGTTTCTCGTGTCCGACCCGGCGGTGCTGGACGCCGTGCAGGCGTCGGGCCGCAAAGCGGTGCTGCTGACGGCAAGCCGTGTCCCGCCTCTGAAAGAGTTCGGCGCGGTGCAGGAAGTTTCGGACACCGAGTTCTTTCTCCAAGTCACTGACAGCGGCGCCCCCGTCCGGGTACGCCTGCCGGGACCCGATGCCGCCCTGCGGGCCGAAGCCACCCGCCTGCTGACCGAAATCGGGCGGACAATGGACCCGACCGAGCCGGCTGCCCGGATCGAAGCGGCGATTAAAATGTTATGGAGCGACGAGCAGACCCCGGCAGCGACGTAGATGAAGCAAAAGACGCAAGAGAAGACTCAAAAGCCTGGCAGGCCGTGCGCCGGACCCTGGGCCGGCTGTTCAGCCGAGTGGGGGTGCGGGAAGTCGGCGACGCCGAGCGGGCGATTTCGGTTCCCACTCAGCGCGGCAACTTGACCTCGCCGCTGCCTCAATTATCGCCGCGTGATGGCTGGAAGCCGTCCGCGTCCGTCTTGCCTGCCGCTGCTGCTCCCCAGGCCGGGGTTGGCCCGCGCGAAAGTGATCTGCTGCCGCGCGTTTCTTTAGCGTCGGGGGAGTACGCGCTGAGGCCGCCGGTGATCACGGCTCTGCCGGAAGCGGCGGCGGCGGCGCAAACCCGGACAATCAGCATAGACTGGCCGGTAGGGGTCACGGCCCTGCCGGACTCGTTCGTGTGCCTGCCGGGTGCGCCGGTACGGATCGGTCGTGCCGCGCTTCTCGCCGGCTCCCAGACGGCGGCGCTATGCGGCTGGTCAGTTCCGCTGCCCCCCGTGCGCTCCCTGCGCCTGCCGCGCGTAGATGGGCCTCGTGTCCGGTGGGGCGGCGACAGTGTTTTGCGCCGGATGCCGCTGGTCCGCCAAAGCTGGCCGATGGGAGGCGGGATCGCCGAGCGGCGACGTCTGGCGGAAACGGCGCATCTTGCGCCGGAAGAGATCACCCTGCTGGGGATTTACCCGGACGTTCCGATTCTTGCGGTCGAGCGCATTGTCGTAGAAGACGAAGGGCGGCGCTTGAAGCTGTGGCTGCGGCCGGAAGTGCTGCGGGGGCGGTCGGGGGCGCACCGGATTACGCTGCTGGTTGGGCGGCAGACGGCAACAGGAAAGATGCTGCAAGCGGCGCTTTAGGAACTAAAGCGCCGCGAATACAGATGCTCCCCAGCCCCCAATAATGGGGGAGCCAGATTAAGAACGACTCTAGTTCATTCCTGTCATGCTCCCCCATTATTGGGGGCTGGGGGGAGTTCTTAACCATTCGGCGCAAAGCGGAGAAGAGTTGGCTATCGAAGTGCTGCTGGTGCAGGTGTTGGTGTTAGGGTTCACAGCGGCGCTGTGGTGGATCGCCCGGCGGGACCTCGCCTCGCGCGTGCCGCCGCCGAATGTTCTGTCGCCGCACACAGACACGGCGGAGCTGGAGCAGCTTTGCGCGACACTGGAGACACTGGTGACAAGCCTCGCCCGGCGTCTGGACGCCGTTGAACGCGCCGCCGAGCGCTCCCCAGCCCCCGCTCTCGCGGGACGCCAAGAACGTCCCGAAGCAGAGCGTCCCGAATCAGAGCGGCCGGAGCCTGCGGCGGAGCCGCTGCCCGACCCGCGTTACGAGCCTGTCTATACCCTGCTGGCAGCGGGCGTGGCCGACCCGGCAGAGATTGCCCGCCGGACCGGGCTGGGGCGCGGGGAAGTCGAGCTGATACTCAGCCTGCGTGACCGCCGGGCGCTGTAGTCCGTTATCGCCGTGCCGCCAAAAGAGTCACGGAATGAATTCCGAGGCTCGAAAAACACCGTCGAGGCGACGGAAAACCAATTCCTTTGGCCTCACCGTTCCCGTGTCGCTTCGACACTGTTTTGATCAGCCTCGGAATTTATTCTGTGGCTCTTACTTGTTATTGTTCGCCATTCTAAAGGAGCGCTTCACTTATCATGCAACTGATCTCTCACTCCACGGCACGGCGCCGGGCGGCGCGGCTGACCTCGCTGGCCGTTTTGTCGTCCCTCGCCGTGGTTCCTCTTGTTCTCTCCGGCTGCACGCATTCCGGCGCGGCCGACGGCGGCGGCAGCGGCGGCGGAAATACCCTCTCGACCGCCGGCGGCGATGCCGGCCCGGTGGCGTCGCTGACCACGCCGAAGGGCAGCACCCTGACCCTCAGCCAGAGCGAATTTTATGCCCAGCTTCAAGGGTTTGTCGCCAATGGCAGCCCGCAGTCGTTCGCCCCGATTGGGCAGCCCGCCGGGCGGCTCGTCATCCAGCAGATGCTGCAAAACATGATCTTTGAGGGCCTCGCCCAGGACCAGGGAGTCGCGCCGACCCAGGCCGAAGTGGACCAGCAGTACGCCAACATCAAGATGGCCCAGGAAGCCCGCTCCACGAAATCCTTTGACCAGCTTTTGACCGAGGCCGGCCTGACCTCCGACCTCTTCAAAGACCTGCAAGTCAAGCCGCAGCTTTCCCAGCTTAAGCTTCTGACCAAAGGTGCCACCGCCTCGGACGCCGATATTCAGGCGTATTACACCGCCAACAAAGACAAAGCGTTCACCAAGCCGGCCCGTGTCCATATCCAGCGCATCGTTGCCGGGTCGCTTCCGCAGGCCCAGCAGATCGCAAAAGCCATCGCCGGCGGTCAGACCTTCGCCAGCCAGGTCGCCCAATCGCTCGACAAATCTACGCCCGACGGCGATGTCCCGCAGTGGATTCCCCTCGATCCCGCCCCGCCGAGCCTCGGCGCACTCATTGCTCCGATCAAAACCGCCGCCGTCGGCTCGGTCACGCCCCCGATCACGGTTGCCGGGCCGAACGGCCAGAAGACGTACTGGCTGGTCAAAGTCGTGGAGCGAGTAGACAAGAAAGAGACCCTGCCGCTTGACCAGGTCAAAGACCTCATCCGCGCCCAGTTGCTTCAGCAGAAAGCCCAGTCCGACCCGCAGGCCCAGCAGAGCTTCCAGTCGGAGCTGCGAGACTTCGAGAGTACGGCCAAGCTGACCGCCGCCCCGCAGTATGCGTCGGTCGTCCAGGCGCTGACCCATCCCGCCCCGCCCCCGCCGGCCTCGTTCTCGCCCGGCCCCGGCGGCCCAGCTCCCGGCGGCGCTCCGGCTCCCGGCGGCTCGCCCTTTGCCCCGGCGCGTCCGTAGAAAGACCCCCCGCCCCAATTCTGGGGAGCCGGACTCGGAAGGAAAGCTCACGCTGAAAGTGGTCTCTCTTCTCCGTATAGCTCCCCAGAATTGGGGCGGGGGGGCTGAAAACCCCATGCTCACACTTATCGGCCTCGGCCCGGCGGACACCGACGCGGGCCTCAGCTTCGGCGCACTGGACGCGCTTCAAGCCGCGCCTGGCCCGAAATTTGCCCGCGCGGGGATGCACGCCGCTTTGGCACGGCTGGAAGCCGCCGGCCTCCGGTGGGATGCGCTTCTCGATGCCCAAAGCGACGCCGACGCGGCCCAAACCGTGCTGGATGCGGCGCGTCTTGGCGATGCCTGCTACCTCGTCCCCGGTCATCCCCTGTTCGGCGATCCTTCCTGCATTCCGCTGCTCGATGCCGTGCGCCGCGAAGCCATTTCCCTGCGCGTCTTTGCCCCCGCCCCGCTTCCCACCGACTCGCCGGCCGACTTTGAGGCGCTGCGGCTGGTCATGGCCCGGCTGCGCGGCCCCGACGGCTGCCCCTGGGACAAAGAGCAGACGCCGCAGTCGCTGCGTAAGTACGTCATTGAGGAAGCCTACGAGGTCGTCGAAGCGATTGACTCCGGCTCCGCGTCCAAGCTCTCGGAGGAGCTGGGCGATCTGCTCCTGCAAGTCGTGTTCCATGCCCAGCTTGCCTCGGAAACCGGCGCATTTGCGCTGCCGGAAGTCACGCGCTCGATTGTCGAGAAGCTAATCCGCCGTCACCCGCACGTCTTCGGCACGGTGGAAGTCTCCGGCAGCGACCAAGTCCTAGCGAACTGGCAGCAGATCAAGCGGGCCGAGCCGGGCTACGAAGACCGGACCAGTATTCTCGACGGCCTCCCGCCCGCCCTGCCGGCCCTGATGCGGGCATTGGAAGTCTCAAAGCGTGTCGTCAAAGTCGGTTTTGAGTGGCCGAGCGTCGGCGAAGTTTTAGACAAAGTCGAGGAAGAGCTAAGGGAGCTGCGAGCCGAGATTACGGCAGACCAAACAGACCGCGCTGCCGACGAGCTGGGCGACCTGCTGTTTACACTGGTCAACGTCGCCCGGCACCTCAAAGTGGACCCGGAAGACGCTTTGCGGCGGATGACCCTGCGCTTCGCGAGGCGCTTTGGGTTTATCGAGCGCCACGCCGCCGAAACGGGCCGCACCGTGCCCGACCTGCCGCTTGCCGAGATGGAGTCGGTTTGGCAGGCGGCGAAACGGGAAGAATAAGGGCATGATTGCCTATGTGCTTGCGCTTGCTTCTTTGCTGGTGTCCGGCGTCCCGGTTTTCGCGCAGACCGATGCCGGGACGCCGCCGATGAACCCGAACAATACCGGGTCGCTGCCGGACACGCTGAAGGTGACGCCGGCGGCGCAGCCCGGCACCCTGACTGCCGCCAAACCCCAAATCAAGCCCGGCCAGCCTGTGTTGATGACATTTCAGGTCATCAACACTTCAAGCAAGGTCGTCACCTACAACTTCCCTACCGGCCAGCGGTACGACATCACGGCGGCGAACGCGGCGGGCAAAGCCGTCTGGAACTGGGCCGCCGGCAGAGTGTTCACCGAGAACCTGGCGTCGCTTAAAGTTGCGCCCGGCAAGTCTCTGGTCTACCAGGCCACCTGGAACGGGCGCGATTTGTCCGGCCATCCCGTCCCGCCCGGCGTTTACACGCTGTCGGCGCATCTGACCTCGAACAATCGCCCCTCAATCACCGGCGGCGTTGTCGTCAACACCGACCCCGACCCAACCAACATGGGCCAGCCGACCCGCACCCCCGCCGAAGCCGGAACTATCCGCTAGGTAAACCCCGCCGCCCAGGTCTCGGCCAAAGCGACAGTCACAATCAAGTAAACAAACAGCAAAAACAGAAGATTGACAATCTTCTGTTTTTTCGTTATACTGGTGACACTTGCCTCTGCCTCCCGCTCAAAAGACAGTGCTGTCTCTGACTCGTTTTGTTGCTTTTCGATGAAAGGACACCAGCATGAACCGGCCCGCCCCTCGCCTCCCGAAAGGCTTCACCCTGATTGAGCTGCTCGTCGTCATCGCCATTATCGCGATTCTCGCCGCCATTTTGTTCCCCGTCTTCCAAAACGTCCGCGAAAACGCCCGCCGCACCACCTGCCAGAGCGCTGAAAAACAGCTTTCATTGGCCGTGATCCAGTACACACAAGACAGCGACGAGCTAATGGTGCCGGCTGTTGACTGCTTCAACGCTCAAACCCAAATGCCTAATGCTCCCTTCTGTGGCAGTGACGGCAATATGTGGGTGCTTGCCGTTTATCCCTACGTCAAAACTCAGTTTCACGGCACAGATACCATTTGGACTTGTCCTGATTTGGAAGTGGACATCAACGGCATCCGAAGCAAAGAAGCGACTTATCCTGCAGCCTACCTACAGTACTTTATCAATTACGGCATGAACAAAGATTACTTGCAGCCTGACCCGGATTGCAGTGCTACTGCAACCATTGATGGTGCGACTGCTCCTTGGGGCAAGCCCGCTAATCTGGCTTCAATTGACTCTCCGGCACAAACTGTCTTGTTGGCTGAGACGAAGCCGGAGACCTACACTACTGGCGGCGGGTTCCCACCATTCAATGTCACGGCTTACATTAATGCGCCGGCCTCCGGCGTCAACAGTCCTGCTGCGGAGCCAAACGGCGTCACCATGCATGCTTGCTCGAACGGTAACGGCAACAATTCTGGTCCCGCGTTTAACTTCCCGGCGGATGGCTGGGGTCAGGATTCGGAATATGACAATGCGCCGATTGGTATTCCTAATACTTCAACAAATATGTTCGATCCTCGTCATCGTGGCGGCGGCGATGTTGCGTTCTGCGACGGTCATGTGAAGTGGCTTCGCTCCGGCGATCTCGCTGCCGGAACGAATTGGTATCCAGGCATCAACCAGGCCGATGTCAAAATCACCGATCTCAGCAAGTATCTGTGGTCACTCAAAAAGAGCGGCGGCAGCGATCTTTAAAGATTGCTGATAGAAATTGCTTAGAAAGCGAGTAACCATGACAGGACTGAAAGCAACTTGGCTCTGCCTCTGTGTTGGAACCATTGTTTTAGTGGCGGGTTGCGCGAACCATGACGACCCGGCAAAGGCCGCAGCCGCGCCGGGAGTCGCCCCACCCGCCGTTGTTACGCCCCCTGCGCCAATGACTTTAAAGCCGGGGATGATGGAGCGCCGCCGCGCTTTAACGCCCCCGGCGGGTCACTGATGCCGCGCGGCTATGTCTGCTCTTATACGTCCGTGCCGCCCGCGCTTGACGGGCGGCTGGACAAAGGGGCGTGGCGGGATGCGCCTTGGACAGAAGATTTCGCCGACATCGAAGGCGACGCCCGCCCGAAGCCGCGTTATCGGACCCGCGCCAAGATGCTCTGGGACTCGGACTACTTTTACATCGCGGCGGAGCTGGAAGAGCCGCATGTCTGGGCGACGCTGACCGAGCATGATTCGGTCATCTTCCAGGACCCGGACTTCGAGGTTTTCCTAGACCCGGACGGCGACAACCACAACTACTACGAGATTGAGGTCAATGCCCTCGGCACTCTTTGGGACCTGCGCCTGGTGAAGCCGTACCGGAACGGCGGCCCGGCCCTGAATAGCTGGCACGTTCCCGGCCTCAAAGTCGCGGTGCGTGTAGACGGCACGCTGAACGACCCGTCGGATACCGATGGGGGCTGGGCTGTCATGCTGGCCCTGCCGTGGCCCGCGCTGGCCGAGTTTGCTGGGTGCCAAACGCCGCCTGCTGACGGCGACCAGTGGCGGGTCAACTTCTCGCGCGTCGAATGGGACGTTACGACCGAAAGCGGCGCGTACCGCAAGGTGCTGGATACTCCTGAACACAACTGGGTCTGGTCCCCGCAGGGCGTGGTAGACATGCACCGGCCCGAACACTGGGGCTATGTCCAATTTTCGCGCCAGCCGCCCGGCACGGCGGCGTTCCATCCCGATCCGTCCGCCCCCGCCCGCGACCTGCTCATGGACGTGTACCATGCCCAGCAGGAGTACCGGGCGGCGCACGGACAGTGGGCCGCCGCTGTCGCCGATTTGCGGCCTCTTCTGCTTTCACCTCTTGCAGCCTCCCTCCAAATGCAGGCGACGGCCGAAGACTTCACGGCTACGGTTGTTTATCAGGCCGAGAACACGGCTTCAACGCCGCTTCATGTCCGTGCCGACTCGCGTCTGTGGTAGAATGACTTCATGCTGAAATGGTTGCTGCTCCTGTCGCTTGCGCTCGCTCCCGCCGCTGCCCTTGCCGCGCCACCTCCCATTACTGTGACCCCGATCTCCTGGCACGGCTGGCCGCAGGCCGTGAAGCTCTCGAACGGCGTGGTGGAGGCCGTGGTCGTGCCGCAAATCGGGCGCGTCATGGCGTTTGAGTTTGCCGGACACCCGGAAACCAACCCGCTGTACGAGAACCCGGACTGGACCCCCGCGAAGAACCACCTGCCGAAGTCGGGCGAATGGGCAAACTACGGCGGCGATAAAGTCTGGCCCGCGCCGCAGTCGGACTGGCCGCGCTTTATCGGGCGCGACTTCCCGCCCGATAGATCGTTCGACGGTCTGCCTGAAATCGTCCATCTTCTGCCGAACGGCCTGCGCCTTTCGTCGCCCACCAGCACTGAGTTTGGCCTGCATGTCGAGCGGACGATTACACTGCGCCCCGGCCAGCCGCGCCTGTTCCTGACGCAGATGCTGGCTCGGACCCTGCCCGGCGTGGCACCGGACCGCTCGCTTGCCGTCTGGGGGATCACTCAGGTCACTGGCGACGGCCTCTTTGTCCTGCCGCTGCCCTCTTTGGCTGCCGCCCGGACATCGCCGTTCCCGCTGGGGTACCAATCGCTGTCGTCGCCGCCGGTTGCCCCACCGTTCTGGCGGGTGACCACCGTGGGGAACCGGCGCGTCCTGCTGGGGCGGCGCGACCCGGCAAACTCCCACAAGGTCGCGACCAAAGCGCGGGACGGCTGGCTGGTGCATGTCTCGGACACCGGCATTGTCTTTACCGAGCATTCGCCGGTCATTTCCGGCGGCGTCTACCCTGACGACAATTCCCCCGGCGAAGTCTACAGCAACGCCGGCGCGTCCAATTATCTAGAAATGGAAACGCTCGGCCCGCTGACCCCGGTCCGCCCCGGCCAGTCCCTCACCACCCAAATCGTCTGGCACCTGTCCCGCCTCCCCGCCGCCCCGGCAGACGACTCCGAGGCCGCAGACGCCGCCGTCCGCGCCGCCGCAAACTTCTAAGTGAAGCCTTTGGATTTAAGTGAAGCCTTTGGATCTGGCGGGCGGTTGAAACCGCCTGTTCCCCAACTTTTCCACTTCCCCGCGCTGTATTCGGGTATACTTAGCCGACATGAAGAGGCACAAAGATGAGCTTAATTTGTTCCGCTCACGCGCTCCAAGCACTGCATCGTGTTCTCGTTTGCAGCCGGTTCGAGGCGTATGAAGGCTATGCTCCGAAGACGCTGGGCGATGTCATGGATAGCGCCGAGTAGTTAGTGGCATTGCTGCAAAACCACGAAGGGCGCACTGAAGACGAAACGCTCACCGAGTTCCGGGCTGTCTTGCTGGACATCGAAACCCGGTTTCCCGGCTACGAGGGGCTTTTGGTTACCTATGACAGCGCCCAAAGCGCTCCGCCGCCGCTTGCCACGGCGCACAAGTAGTTAAGATGCTCCTCTCTCAACCGCCTGTCTCCCTTCCCAGGCGCATTCATATCATCGGCTCCGGCGGGAGCGGCAAGACGACGCTGGCCCGGCAGATTGCGGCTGTTCTGTCTGCCGCCTGCTACGAGCTGGACCGAGTCGGCTATGATAACCAGGCGAAGCGTTTGTTAGAAGACCGCTACGTCGATGTCCGGCGGATCGCGGCGCAGCCGGCGTGGGTTTCGGAAGGTGGGTTTGTCTGGTGGGTCGAAGACTTGCTGCAAACTGCCGATACTATTGTTTGGCTCGACCTGCACTGGACCCTCTGCTGGCGCCGGATCGTGATGCGCCACATTCGCGCCGATTTGACCCGCACCAACGCCCACCCCGGCTTTCGCAGTATGCTCCGCTTCGCCGCCGGTGTCCGGCCCTATTACCTCAATCCCATTCCTGCCGTCCCCTCCGCCCCCGATGATGACGCCGCCAAGAACCGCGCCGCCGTCGCCCAGGTCCTTGCCGCCTACCCCGGCAAAGTCGCCCAGTGCCGCAGACCCAAAGAAGTCGCGGCGTTCTTGGCGCAGATGAAGACCGCCGCCGACACCGCGCCATGATGTCTTCCTGCCCGATTCTCTGGTATACTCTCTGCTGGTTTGCGTCGTAACGAAGGGTCTAGGATGGACGAACAAACTTACAGAATAGATGAGGGTGTCCGCCGCGCCAAAGCCGCCTGGCTATGCGGGCAGGAGACGATTGCCGCCCAAATTGACGGCCTAGACGAGATAATCCAAGTCCCGATTTCTGTCTTGCTGTCGCCGAAAACTCGTATTGAAGACATCGGACCGCGCGGCGGAAGCTGGGGCACAATTTACCGGATGACGCAGCGCGGGGCTGCTTTGCCGCCTATTGTTATCGTTCCTGGAACATTTGGAACACCGATTGCCGAAGTGGAGGTACAGGCAGATGAACTCGAACTTTTTCGACAGCGGTATTCGGGCAGTCCATAGAGTGATTACCAGCACTCGCCTTTTAGGCTACAAAAATACCGACCCGCAGCTCATCGCACGGGTGCTTGACCATGCAGACGCCCTTGGCTTTATGCTGATGAATGATTTTCGCGACTTTGAAGGTGAAGAAACGCCGGTACTGTTCCGCCGCCACCTGCAAGGCATAGAAGATGCCTTTGAGGGCTTCGATTGTTTGGTTGCGAGCTTTGATGAGAATATGAAGCGCGGCGAGGCTAAATCCGAACAGTCGCGCGAACTCGCCACAACAAGCGCATGAATTTGCCAAAACGAACCCAATAGACGAAGTGCCGAAAGGTCTAGGATGGACGAACAACTTTACGAAATCCAGGACGGTGTGCGACGCGCCAAAGCGGCGTGGCTTTGCGGCTATGAGACGGTTCCTGCCCAAATTGGGGATGACGCGCAGGTTTTTGATCTGCCACTCGCGAGCCTGCGCTCTCCCTACAAAGACACAATTGAGATAAGCGGGTCTCGCGGAGCTGATTGGGGTACTCCATATCGCGCGGCGCAACGTGGGGAGAGACCGCCTCCCATCCTGGTGGAACCTGGCAGCAGGGGACCAAGTGTTGACCAAGTAAAGGTGGAAGAAGATGAGCTTGACGCTTTCCGCAGAAACTTCAGCGGCGCAGATAACTGAAAAGACACCTCAAAATCAGACCGACTACTCTGGCAATACTTTGCTAGCCTTGCATCGTGCCTTGATCCGCCTGCGTGCCCTCGCATATGAAGGCACAGAGCCGAGAACACTTGGCCGAATGCTGGATGATATTGAGTACCTCGGCGTTCTAGCAATGCAAAGCCGCACAAACAATAGCCAAGAGCATGTTGAAGATTTCCGCCTGCACTTACAGGATTTGGAAACTAAATATCAAGGCTTTGGTCACTTGACCGATGCCTTCGATGAATGGCAAAAACAGTAGCCTGTTTTTGCTAAAACGAACCTTTTGACATTTACTAACAAATAAACCTGTACGCACTAAGATAGAGGAGAAATGAATGGCAGACACCAAGCGCGTGTGGCTCTTTGAAGAGGGCAACGCTACGATGCGTGACGAACTGGGCGGCAAAGGCGCGAACCTTTGCGAAATGAGTAATATCGGCCTGCCCGTCCCCCCAGGGTTCACGATTACGACCGATACCTGCGTCGCATACAACAAAGGCGACGGCAATTTCCCCGCCGGACTGATGGACGAAATTAAGACCGCCCTGGCTGCCGTGGAAGAAAAGACCGGCAAGAAGCTCGGCGATGCCGAGAACCCGCTGCTGGTTTCGGTGCGCTCCGGCGCGAAGTTCTCCATGCCCGGCATGATGGACACGGTTCTGAACTTAGGGCTGAATGACGCGACCGTCGAGGGCCTGGTCAAGCTCACGGGCAATGACCGCTTTGTGTATGACTCGTACCGGCGCTTCTTAATGATGCTCTCGGACGTGGCCTACTCAGACGGCACGAACCATCTGGCAAAGCATGACTTCGAGCATATCTTTTATGCCATGAAGAAGGATCTCGGCGTCACCGACGACTTGCAGGTCAATGGCGAGCAGCTCAAAGCATTGTGCGAGACATACAAAGCGCATATCAAGACGAATGCCGGGCGTGAGTTCCCGCAGGACCCGCTGGTCCAGCTTCAAGACTCCGTCGCCGCCGTCTGGAAGTCCTGGAACAACGACCGGGCTATTTTGTACCGGCAGCGCGAGAAGATTTCCGACGATCTCGGCACAGCGGTCAACATTCAGGCAATGGTCTTCGGCAACCAGGGTGAGGACTGCGGCACGGGCGTCGCGTTCACCCGGAACGCCTCCGACGGCACCGATGAGGTGTTCGGCGAGTATTTGATGAACGCCCAGGGCGAAGACGTTGTCGCCGGTGTCCGCACCCCGATGCCGATCTCCGAGCTGAAAGTCCAGAATCCGGAAATGTACCGGCAGTTCGACGAGATCTGCACCCGGCTGGAAGAGCATTACAAGGACATGCAGGACATTGAGTTCACGATTGAGCACAACAAGCTGTACATCTTGCAGTGCCGCTCCGGCAAGCGCACCGGCCCCGCCGCCGTCAAGATCGCGGTAGACCTCGTCAACGAAGGCGTCATCTCAAAAGAAACGGCGCTGGCCCGCATCAACCCTGAGCTTTTGGACCAGTGCCTGCACCCGATCATCAAGCCCGGCGCGAAGTATGACCTGCTCGCACGCGGCCTGCCCGCCGGCCCCGGCGCGGCCACCGGCATTGCCGTCTTTGACGCCACCCGCGCCGCCGAAATGGGCAAAGGCGGTCTCGGCCAGCGCGTCATTCTGGTCCGGGCTGACACGTCCCCCGACGACCTCAAGGGAATGCTGGCCGCTGAAGGCGTTCTCACTGAGCGCGGCGGTATGACGAGCCATGCGGCGCTTGTCGCACGCGGCTTCGGCATCCCGACCGTCGCCGGCTGCTCCGACATCTCGGTCGGCGCGAATAGCTTCACCGTGAACGGCAAGACCATCAACGAGGGCGACCCGATCTCGCTGAACGGCACGCTCGGCGAAGTCATTGACGGCACGGTCGAAGTCGTGGACCCGGAAATGACCGGCGAGTTCGGCACGCTTCTCGGCTGGGCTGATGAGTTCAAGCGGCTTGGCGTTCGCACCAACGCCGACACGCCGGAAGACGTCGCGCTTGCCATCAAGCTTGGCGCGGAAGGCGTCGGGCTGTGCCGCACGGAGCATATGTTCTTCGCCGAAGACCGCCGCCCCATTGTCCAGGCTATGATTCTGGCCCCGACCGAAGACGAGCGCAAAGTCCAGCTTGACCTGCTGCTGCCGTTCCAGCGGGCCGACTTCCAGGGCATCTTTGAGGCGCTCGGCTCTCGTCCGGCGACCATTCGCCTGATTGACCCGCCGCTCCACGAGTTCCTGCCGTCAATGGACACGCTGATCGCCGAAGTGGCGACCCTGAAAGCCACCCACCCGGACAGCCCGGACCTCGCCGAAAAGTCCAAGCTGCTGCATCAGGTCGAGTCCATGCACGAGATCAACCCGATGATGGGCCTGCGCGGCTGCCGCCTGTCCATTGTCTTCCCCGGCATTGTCGAGATGCAGACGCGGGCGATCTTGGAAGGCGCGATTGCCGCCAAAAAGAACGGCGCCGAGCCGCACCCGGAGATCATGATTCCCTTGGTCGGCCACGTCAACGAGCTGAAGGCCGTCCGCTCCAATTTGGAGCGCGTCGCCAAGATGGTCACCGAGACTTCCGGCGAGACCGTGGACTATATGTTCGGCACGATGATTGAAATCCCCCGCGCCGCGCTGACCTCGGACCTGATTGCCGAAGAAGCCGAGTTCTTCTCGTTCGGCACCAACGACCTGACTCAGATGACGTTCGGATTCTCTCGCGACGACTCCGACAAGTTCCTGAAGCCCTATGTAGCCCAGAAAATCCTGCCGGGCGACCCGTTCGAGTCCATTGACCAGGCCGGCGTCGGCCAGTTGATGAAAATCAGCGTGGACCTCGCCAAGAAAGTGCGCCCGAACATCAAGCTCGGCATCTGCGGCGAGCACGGCGGCGAGCCGGCGAGCGTAGCCTTCTGCCACGAGATTGGCCTGAACTACGTCTCCTGCTCCCCGTACCGCGTCCCCATCGCGCGTCTCGCGGCAGCCCAAGCCAACCTCAAAGACGGCGGCAGCAACCGCGACCGTTAGTTGACGATGGACTTTGCCCCTTCCAGTAATGGAGGGGGCAATTTTTGTAGTGTTATTAAGTCTATTTATGGAGAGTGTGCTACAATACCATGACTATGTAAAAGGATACTCCTCAATGATGCCTGCTGCTGTGCCAGTGCCTGTTAATGCTAGCCTTATCCTTGACTCGCTTGAGATTGAAAACTTTCGCAGTTTCGCTTACCTTCAAGTGCCAAAACTTGGGCGAGTTAATTTAATTACGGGAAAAAACAACGCTGGGAAAACATCTTTTCTAGAAGCGTTGTGGCTTTACGCTGAAAGGAGTTCGCCGTCGCTCCTTGCAAACCTTCTAAAAGCTCGAAACGAATTGGCTGCTATAAGCAATGTTCGTACACAAGGCAGTCAGAATGAAGCTCAGATATTGAATATTAAATACTTATTCAACGGGAGAAAATCCATCCTTGAAGAAGACTTGAGACCCATCCGAGTTGCTTCGTTGCATCCCAAAATGGGGAGTGTGACGATGAAAATAGAATGGATTGAAGAACATGCAGGTGTGAAAGAGGCTAGCTCTTTCACGCACTCATCTAGAAGCGCACGGAAACCCCTTCGAGACGTAGTTCCCTATGTTTCTGTGCAAGTCGATGATCAGCCTTCAACTGCATTTCGACTTGATCGGGTACTAAATCCTGGTACACAACTGGAAATTGAATTGGAAAACATACCATGTAGGTACTTATGGCCCAACGGCTTAGGGGGAGCGATAAGCCGCTTATGGGATAATATAACTTTTACTGATCTTGAAGATGATGTTGTGAATTCTCTTCGCTTAATTGATTCCAACATCGAAAGGATCAATCTGATTGGCGACGCAGAAAGCAGCAGAGTCAGAGTGCCGGTGGTTAAACTGAAACATTTAGATGGTCCGATACCTTTACGCAGCTTAGGTGATGGTATCTACCGGATGTTTTGTATAGCCCTCACATTGGTGACCTCAAAGAATGGCCTACTGCTAATTGATGAAGTGGAAAGTGGATTGCATTATTCAGTGCTGCCCGATATGTGGCGCTTCTTGTTTCAAATTGCTCGCCGTTTAAATGTTCAGGTATTCGCAACAACCCATAGCTGGGACTGTATCGAAGCTTTTCAACTGGCATCTGAAGAAGATGCCTATGATGAAGGTATCTTAGTTCGTTTAGAGAACAAAGGTGATGATGTGAAAGCCACCGTTTTTGATGAACGACGGCTTGCGGTTGTCACTCGTGAACAGATTGAGGTGCGCTAGCTTTGCCTCGCTTACCACGCTTGCCGCTGAAAGATGACGGTCCTCAAGCCAACTTGCTCATTGTGGAAGGCGCAGATGATTTCCATGCCTTCATCAGCTTGTTGGATGCTCACAAGATGCGCGGGCAGTGCCGCCTTGAAGATGGCGGCGGTTACGAAGCCATGCGAGAGTCGATAGACACTCGTATAGATGAAAGTGGATTAGAGTGTATTGGTTTTGTTGTAGACTCCGATGAAGACATTAGCAATCGCTGGACGTCTTTGCGTGATGTGCTGGTCACTCGGTGTGGTTACACCAATGTTCCTGAAACTCCAGAGGTTGGCGGCACGATCGTCAGACAGAACGACAAAGCGGTTGTTGGATTTTGGCTGATGCCGAACAACATACTACCTGGTGCTCTGGAAGAGTTCATCCGCCTGCTAATCCCAATAGGTGATTCCAAGTGGGATTACGCAATGTCAGCCGTGGACGGTCTGCCCAACAAGCCTACGTCGCCGGATGATAATTGGACAAGCAAGGCTAAAATTCATAGTTGGCTCGCCTGGCAGGAAGAACCAGGAAAACCAATAGGGCAAGCTATCACAAAGCGTTATCTTGATCCAAAGGCAGAACAAGCCCAACAACTCGTCAGTTGGATTATTCGGTTATTCTCGCTGCAACAGAATAGCTAGATGTCAAGTTTCTGGCCCGCGCATCTGCCACGGCAAGCCGACGTTTCGCGGGACGCGCATCTTGGTCGCACAGGTGCTGGAACAGGTCGCCGCTGGAATGGCCTGGGAGACAGTTACGGAAGAATGGTGCGGAGATGTCACCAAAGAGGCAATCGGAGAGGCTGTGCGGCTGACAGCTAATTGCGGCATGGTATAATCGAAGGCACGAGGATAACGACAATGGCTGATACAATGACATTGAAACAGAATGCTGAGGAAGCGCAGTCTCAGGCGATGGCTCAGCAGTATTTGGAAGAGATGGGGCGGCTGCGCGAGCAGATGGAGCAGGGACGCCGCGAACTAGAGCAGTCTCGCCGTGAGACGGGATCGCTGATGGCACAAATTAATGCGCTTTTTTCAGACGAGAAAAGCAAATCCTGATGTGGAAACAATTAGGCGAGTTTTTTAGGCACGTCCTCTTTCTGACGCAAGAGGTGCAAAAGAGCCAGGATGACATCCGCCGCCACGAACAAGAACTGCGGGAAGTCAAAGACGCGCTGAAACTGCTGGCATTTGAGGTCTCGAAACTCAGAGACAATGAGCAGCACGAGCGCGAAAAGATGGCTTTGCGTTTCGAGATTGAACTTTTGCGCTCCGGGCGGCAGTTATCGTCCGGGAAGCCAGACGATGAGCAAAACAAGAACTGAGGCCGGCCTGAACTACGTCTCCTGCTCCCCGTACCGCGTCCCAATCGCCCGCCTCGCCGCCGCCCAAGCCAACCTCAAAGACGGCGGCAGCAACCGCGACCGCTAAACTCGCTGCTCGAAAGCCCTGCCGCGAGGCAGGGCTTTTTCGTTGCGCGATGTGCTAGAATGAACTCACTATGCCGGCAAAAGACTTGTACCATGATGCCGTCAGAAATGCCCTTATCAAAGACGGCTGGACAATTACGCATGACCCGCTCGCGGTCGAAATTGAAGGTGATCGGCTTTTTATTGATTTGGGCGCAGAGCGGGTTATTGCGGCGGAAAAAGGCACACGGAAAATCGCCGTCGAGATTAAGACATTCGGCGGCCCGTCGCCGATGACGGATATGGAACGGGCGATTGGGCAGTATGTCTTGTACCGTATTTTCTTGAAGCGCACCGAGCCTGACCGTGAGCTTTATCTTGCTGTCCCCCAAGACGTGCTGGAAGATTTGTTTAAGCGAGTGCCGGGACAGGGATTTCTTGAAGATGAACAGGGAAAAGTGTTCGGCGTTGACAATGAGAGCGAGGAGATCAAGAAATGGCTACCCTAGAGCTTGACCGAAATCTGGATGAGGGTCACATCTTGAATGTGGCCTCAGATGAGGCGCTGCTGGAAAACATTCTGCGCGAGTGTGCCCAATTTTATGCGTTTAAAGATCGGTTTCGGACCCTCACCGTTTTTGATCGGCAGAACGGGCAGTTTTTGCTGATGGACGAAGGCTGGGACGGCTTCAAGCATATTCATCGGGTCTGGCTGCATGTGGAGCTGCGGGACGGCAAGTTCTGGATACAAAAGGACGGGACAGAAGACGGGATTGCAGTGGCCTTACTCAAAGCGGGCATTCCCAAAGAGCGCATCGTCCTCGCCTTTCAGCACCCAGGCCGCCGGCAATACAGTGAGTTCGCCACGTCTTGAATAATATGCTTTCATTCTTTCTTCGTCAAGGAAGTGGGTTGAACCTCGATGTCTGTAAGAACTCTGGTTGCCGATTGGGCTTCTCTAGTGACTGAAGATTTAGATTTAGCCGAAGATGCCGATGAAAAGGCCAGGCTACAACCAATAATTGACAACAAACGCAGCGCTTCTCAAAACGAGCCAATTCATCTCGATGAGGACTTTCTTGTATCTGATGACTTGTTCGATTTGACTCATGAAGCTTGGTCTCGTTATGATTTGTGGCTGTACCAAAACGCCTTGTATGGCGTTTCGAGAGGATATACGGAGAAACAGGGAAAACTCCTAGTTTTGGGGAGCGCCGATAGTGGACGCCAGAAGTTTGAGCGGCTGTCAGCGAAGTTCTCTAAAGAGCAGTCTGAACACATCAAGCATGAGCGGACACGCATTCCTGAAAACGTCCGCATTGAAGTTTGGCGCAGGGATCAGGGCAAGTGTGCAGGCTGTGGAAGCCGCGTGAACTTGGAGTATGATCACATTGTTCCCGTTTCACGCGGCGGCAGCAATACGGCGCGGAATGTGGAATTGTTGTGCGAGGCTTGCAACAGAAGCAAGGGGGATCGGATACAACGAAGGCAACGAAGAGGAGGTATCACAGTGACGATTGTGCTTGATCTCGCGCCAGAGATGGAAGCCTACCTACGGGAGCGGGCGGAGCAGGAAGGGCAGGCGGCGGAAGCTGTCGCACACGCTTTGCTCACGCAAGCAATTCAAGCCGACGCTCAAGGTCATCATGGCGTTTTGTTGCAGGACTATGGGATAAACCCAGCGCAAGCGGCAGAAATCAAGGCTAGTCTTGCTTCGTTCGCGGAAGAGTGGAGCCAGCCAGGGATGGATGTCTATGACGATTATGATGCCGCGAAACTACGTCTTCAAGCGCGGTGATGTCGTTCTGGCACTGTTTCCGAACTCAGATTTAGTTTCTGCCAGAACCCGTCCAGCACTTGTCGTGCAGAGGAATTCACTACAAAGCGGCTTGTCTCAGATTATCCTTGCCATGATTACAAGCCAAATGGTTCGTGCGGGCCATCCGAGTCGGGTTGTAGTAGTGCTGGCCTCACCGGAAGGCACGCAGTCTGGGCTTTTGACTGACTCAGTGGTGATGACCGACAATCTTGCAACAGTTAATGAGGCCGCAATCAGCAGTGTTATCGGTTCTTTGCCGATGAGGACTGTAGATAACGCACTGCGTCATTCACTGGATTTGTGATGAAGATTTAGAAAGAGCGAAAAATGGAACTGGATCATGTGGCGGTGCCGTCGGCCGATATTGCGGGGTCGGTGAAGTGGTATGTGGAGACTTTAGGGGCGTCGGTGCTGTATCAGGACGGGACGTGGGCGTTCCTAAAACTGGGGCAGGGGAAGATTGCGCTGGTGACGCCGTCGCAGCATCCGCCGCACACGGCGGTTCGGATTGGGGAAGAGGCGCTGACAAAAGCGGCAGCGGCGGCGGGGAAATCCATTGATACGCACCGGGATGGGACAAAAGGCATCTATATTTCTGACCCGGACGGCAACCAGGTGGAGCTGATCTGCTATCCGCCGGGCGAGACGGTGTACGAGAAGTAACCTCTGAAAAATAATCTTCAGCGGGCGGCGGCGAAGTTCCAGAGCGGGCGGGCATTGGAAAGATCATCCTGGCTGGCAAAGATATATTCTACTTGGCGAGCGTCGAGCAGGGCGAGGTTCTTCCACGGGATGCAGAACACGTCGTTTGACAGCCGGGTTACCGGCGAATGCGGCAAAAGCTCCTCGCATCCCTGTGTCCGGTCTTCCGCCGAACAAAACTTAATATAAGCATTCCGTGAAGTGTTCTTCAACGCGCGATCCCCTTACTCTTTACGATCTATTCTTTACTGCCTGATTTTTACTGCTTCCTGTCACTGTTGTTTCTACTGTGCATAATTCATGCCAAGTCCGCTGCTGTGCATTGAGTCACCTCTTTATTGACAGCCGGGGCGGGCTGTGGTATGATATTTGCAAAGGAAAGGCAGCACAGGCGATTATGCAAGACGACGAAATTATTTTGTCCCCGGCCAAGTACAAAGAGCTGGAACACGAACTCGAACACCTCACCACCACCGGGCGGCGGGAGATCGCGGAGCGGATCAAAGACGCCCGCGCGATGGGCGACCTCTCTGAGAACTTCGATTACCACGATGCCAAGCGGCAGCAGGGATTTCTGGAAGGCCGGATTGACAACATCAAGCAGATGCTGGAACGGGCCAAGATCGCCGAGTACGCGACTGGCGGCGATACCGCTGTGTACGGCTCGACCGTTAAAATCCACGACATTGCCTACGAAGAAGATTTAGAATATAAAATTGTCGGCGTTATGGAAGCCGACACCACGCAGAACCGTATCTCGAACACGTCGCCCCTCGGCAAAGCTTTGCTCGGCCATAAAGTTGGCGAGACCGTGGAAGTGCAGACCCCCGCCGGCGTGGACAAGTACGAGATTTTGTCTATTGCATAGGGAGCATGTTCTTGAGGGAGCATGTTCTTGGTTGACACGTCTGGTATACTGAGAACGTGGAAACAACCCAGCCCCTTTTGCCGTCCTCGGCCTCGTCTTACGACCATTCTTCCCTTCTTTCAGTCGCAGACACCATACGCCGGGTCGCGGACGGGATCGAGACCGTGATTGTCGGCAAGCGCCCTGCCGTCGAGATGGCACTGACTGCGTTTCTGGCCGGCGGCCATGTGCTGATTGAAGACATTCCGGGTGTTGGCAAGACTACCCTTGCCAAAGCCCTGGCCCGCGCTCTCGGCCTTGTCTTCAAGCGGGTTCAGTTTACCCCCGACCTGCTGCCCGCCGACATCACCGGAACGACCATCTTCAACCAGAAAACCGCCCAGTTCGAGTTCCGGGAAGGGCCCGTCTTTGCCAACATTGTTCTGGCCGACGAGATCAACCGGGCGACCCCGAAGACGCAGTCCAGTCTCTTAGAGTGCATGGAAGAGCAGCAGGTGACGACCGACGGCATCACCTATATCCTGCCGCACCCGTTTTTCGTCATCGCGACCGAGAACGATGTCGAATCCCACGGCACTTATCCCCTGCCCGAAGCCCAGCTCGACCGCTTTCTGCTGCGCCTGTCACTCGGTTACCCGGACGCCGCCGAAGAAAGCCGCATTTTAGACCAGCAGACCCGCCTGAAGCCACTGGACGCTTTAGAGCCGATCACAAGCCGCGAAGAGATCCTGCGCCTCCAGGAAGAAACCCGCTCGGTCTTTGTCGCTCCGGCCCTGCGCGACTACATTGTGGCCCTTGTCGGCGCGACCCGCACCCACCCGATGACTACCCTCGGCGCCAGTCCGCGCGGTTCCCTCGGCCTCCTTCACGCGGCCCAGGCGTATGCCGCCGTCTCCGGGCGTACCTACGTCCAGCCCGACGACATCAAGCGCCTCGCCGTCCCTGTGCTTGCCCACCGCCTCATTCTGCGCCCGGAAACCCGCGTCAAGCATGTCACTGGCCCGTCGCTGATTGAGGACATTCTCAGCCGCGTCCCCGTGCCGACGGCTTTGTAGGAACCCCTCCCGCTCGTCCCTGGCACTTGCGGCATCCTGCCTCAGTGTCGCTCCCTCAGCACTGGCTCCCTGGAAGGCCCCTGTTTCTGAGGCAGGATGCCGCAAGACTAAGGAAGGGCAATAAAGAACAAGTGCCGGAGTCGGGAATGCTCCCGCCGTCGGGCCGAAATCTCTGGCCCTTCCCTAGTCTTGCGGCATACTGCCACAGAAACAGGGGCCTTACAGGGAGCCAGTGCTGAGGGAGCGACACTGAGGCCGGG
>JAABUQ010004515.1_pt1 | contig 23608 bp, 25 predicted proteins | sample 5560001 | NCBI WGS metagenome assembly JAABUQ01 (sample SAMN10711888, study PRJNA513371) | rock metagenome | isolation source: Antarctica rocks | place: Antarctica: Victoria Land, Finger Mt nord | collected 2015-12-18 | reverse complement strand
TCTGTCAAGCAGCTTAAAGAACTCCTAAAAAGTTTGCTCAATGATGGCGAGCTAGTGATTAACTGGAATAGGAAAGTCCGTAATAAGGGTAATAGAGTTGTTGCAAATTAGATATCTATTAGCTTATTAACAAATACAACAGTTCACCGCAGATGCAGCCCATGAGTTTCGCACCCCTCTGGCAGCAACGCAGTCTACAGTTGAATCTGCTCTGTTGCTCAACTCCTTACCTGAGCCAGAAACGCGTGAGATTCTCCAAGCAGTCAAGCGCCAGATCACTCGGCTCTCTCAAATAGTTGAGGATCTGCTTCTGCTCACTCGGTTGGAGAGGCAAGAAGCGCTACAACGTTTACCCTGCTGCCTGAATGACCTAATTAGCGATTTGGTCGAAGAACTGGCAGTCTTGGCGCTCAAGGCAAAAGTCACCCTCTCCGCCAAGGTGCTAGTGCAAAATCCCTTATCTGTTCTAGGCGACGGAGATCAGCTTTATCGAATGTTTTCTAACTTAATTGCCAATGCCATCCAATACACAGCAGCAGGAGGAAAGGTTACGGTAATCCTAGACTATAGTGACCCTCATGCCTTGGCTCAAGTACAAGACACAGGAATTGGCATTGCCCCTGAGCATCAGAGCCGGATTTTTGATCGCTTCTATCGAGTCAATCAGGACCGTTCTCGTCATAGTGGGGGCTCTGGATTGGGATTACCGATTGCGCGAGCAATAGCACAAGCTCACCACGGTAGCCTAGAAGTTCAGAGCCAGCTAGGTAAAGGCAGTACTTTTACGGTTCGCCTGCCTCTGGATTAAGTGAACTGCCCAGTACAATTGTGAGAGCTGACGCAAAATTGTTTACGCTGCTAGCAACACCCATCTTTGGGCCAGTAGTCAGGGCAATTGAGCTCTTGATGGGTTAGAGCAGTAGAAGGATGTACCGCACATTGCTATCAGGTATTAGTTGCAAAAATAGAAAAACTAAAAATAATTATGGCACAAACTAGGCAAGCTGTTAAAAAAAAGTGTTTTGTTCTTTTTTACGCTGCTTGTTATAAACTCGCTTTGCTTATTTTCTAGAATAGAGGATGTGTTTGCTTCTTTTTCAAGGAATATTTTTTAAATTTCAAGGATATAAGTGAATTTCATCATTATTTCATCTTTTTACGCTATACGTATTGAGCTGAATTAATTGAGGGAGTAACTTGTTTGTTTTGATATTTTTTAGCAATCTTTCTTTAATTAATTTTTCTAAATTGACTTTAATTAAGAAAACATTTTTCATTATTGTGTCAATTATGTAATCAATAGCTAAAACATAGTTATGTTAAGGTTTATTGTATATCTGCTACTGGCTGGTTTTGTGGCGGTACTGGTCGTTGCTAGCTATTGGATTGGACAGCAGGCTTACTCCTGGATGCCACCGCAGGCAACCGCAGAAGCGCAACGCGTGGACGACTTGTTTAGCTTCTTGACTTCGATCGGAGCCTTCATCTTCCTTGGGTTGGTTGGCATGATGGTGTATTCGGTACTCTTCTATCGAGCATCCCCGGAAGATTTCAGCGAGGGGCATCCCGCTAGAAGCAGTACGAAGTTGGAAATTCTGTGGTTGGTGGCTCCAACGCTACTGGTGTTGTGGATTGCTGCTCAAAATATCAATATCTATAATCAATTGAACATTCTGGGTCTCAAACAGGTAGTACAGCTTCCCCTGGAAACTGCACCGGCTGACGCTGCAGCAATCAACGATAACCCTAAACCTGCTGCTGAACAAATTGAGGTCATCGCCAAGCAATGGGTTTGGTCTTTCCGCTATCCAAACAATGTCACTAGTCATGAATTGCACTTGCCCGTGAATCAGCGCACTCAGCTAGATCTGCAGGCCGAGAACGTGATTCACGGTTTTTACGTCCCCGCGTTCCGCTTGAAACAGGACATCGTTCCTAGACGCAAGATAGACCTTGTGGTTACACCCATTCGCGTGGGCAAATATCGGCTGAGAGATTCACAATTTAGTGGCACTGACTTTGCCTCAATGGAGGCGGATGTTTACGTAGAATCCCCTGAGGCATACAGTCGGTGGCTCGCTGAGGCTGCCTCCCAACCCATGCTTACAGCGAACTCAACGGTTGATCAGCTCATATCGAAAACCTGGTTTAAGAGCGGCTGGTACACTAGCGTGCCGAGTCAATCTGCCGTTGCCAATCATTTAAGTAAAAAGGAAAGAGATTCATGACTCAGCCATCGATCCAAGGTAGTGCCAGCGATCATGAGTCTGAAAATTCAGCTCGCGCAGAAACAGGTTGGTGGCAATATTTGCGCTTCAGCACCGATCATAAGGTCATCGGTATTCAATACATGGTGACAACTTTCTTTTTCTTCCTACTTGGCGGATTTTTCGCCATGCTTGTGCGTGCCGAACTCATGACGCCTCCATCCGATCTGTTTGATCGCCCTCTCTACAACGCCTTGTTTACCATGCACGGCACGGTGATGATTTTCCTGTGGATTATCCCGTTCAATGTAGGTCTAGCGAACTACCTGATCCCCCTGATGATTGGGGCGCGGGATATGGCATTTCCGCTGCTCAACGCGATCGCGTTTTGGATTATTCCGCCAGCGGGGATTTTACTGCTGTCTAGTTTCTTACTGCCGAATGGTCCGGCACAGGCTGGCTGGTGGTCTTATCCGCCGATCAGTCTACAAGTTCCGCCTGGTCAACCGATCAACGGTGAATTATTTTGGATCTTGAGTGTAATCCTGATCGGCATTTCCTCAATTATGGGAGGAGTCAACTTCATCACCACGATTGTCTGGATGCGAGCACCGGGGATGACTTTTTTTCGGATGCCAGTCTATGTGTGGTCAATCCTCAGCGCTCAACTTCTGCAGCTGTTTTGCCTACCTGCGCTCACTGGCGGATTGATTCTGCTGTTGTTTGACCTCGCCTTCGGTACCAATATTTTCAAGCCCTTGGAAGGTGGCGATCCGATCATTTATCAACACCTATTTTGGTTTTACTCCCATCCAGCGGTTTACGTGATGGCGCTGCCTGCCTTCGGCATCTTCGCAGAAGTGCTCCCTGCCTTTGCCCGCAATCCGCTATTCGGCTATCGATCATTAGCGATCGCCTCCTTAGGTATCGCGTTGATCAGCATCTTCGTTTGGGCGCATCACCTGTTCGCCAGTGCCACCCCAGGCTGGATGCGAATGACCTTCGCGGTGACATCGATGCTAGTTGCTGTGCCCACTGGAGTCAAAGCATTCGGCTGGACTGCCACAATTTGGCGGGGCAAACTTCACCTAGACACCCCGATGCTGTTTGCAATGGCAGGGGCAGCGATGTTTATTTTTGGTGGAGTCACGGGTGTTATGCTGGGCGCAAACACGTTTGACCTGCATGTGAACAACACCTACTTTGTGGTGGGTCATTTCCACTACATTGTGTTTACAGCAGATTTCAAGTAAGCAGAGTACACGGGTTGTGCCAGGGTATCGGAGTTCACAGGTTGCCACTGTACTTCATCAAGCTGAAATCCGCTGTAACACGATCACGATGGGGATCTTTGCCGGGATTTACTTCTGGTTTCCCAAAATTACGGGACGGATGTACGCAGAGGGCTGGGGCAAGCTGCATTTCTGGCTAACCTTTATCGGTGCCAACCTCACCTTTTTACCAATGCACCCGTTGGGTTTACAGGGCATGGTGCGCCGCGTTGCTGCCTATGATCCACCTTACCAATGGTGGAATGTGATCGCCAGCTTAGGAGCTTTCTTGCTAGGGGTGTCTACCCTTCCCTTCATCGCTAACGCGATCGCTTCCGTATTAGGAGGAGCACTAGCGACCAATAATCCTTGGGAGGCTACGGGGCTAGAGTGGACAACCTCCTCACCGCCTCCTAAGGAGAACTTTGAAGAAATTCCCCACGTTAACTTTCCACCCTATGACTATGGCAATCCTAGAGCGTATGGTGAGGACATTGAGTCATGACAAGAGCTACCCCGACAAGAGCGGTCCACCAAGATGAGAGTCCGCTCGATTTGGAGCGATTCCGGCAGAAGTTACCCAATTGGTTGCAGCGCTTCCTACCGAGTGGTGGCGGAAGTCACGAAGATCACCACGGCAAAGGAATGTTCGGCTTCACCGTGTTCCTGCTTTCGGAAAGTATCATCTTTTTTAGTTTTTTCGTTACCTATACTGCGCTCCGATTAACGCATCTCAATTGGCTTCCACCTGGTGTTTCAGGACCGGATTTGTCTACTTCTGTGATTATTAACACGGTAATACTGCTGTCTAGTAGTGCTGTCATTCAATTCGCAGAACGAGCCCTCAGCCGACGCCAACTCAATAAATTTCGCTTGCTGTGGCTGATGACTTCTCTAATGGGAGCCTACTTCCTGGTTGGTGAGGGAATTGAGTGGAGTCACCTTGATTTTGGACTCACGACGGGATTAGTCGGTGCAACATTTTACATCCTGACAGGCTTCCACGGTTTGCATGTTATGAGCGGCATTATTTTGCAAATCATCATGCTTGTCCGCTCGTTCATTCCAGGAAATTACGACCACAGTTACTTTGGTGTGAGGGCAGCGACTCTGTTCTGGCACTTCGTTGACGTAATTTGGGTCATAGTCTTCTCCCTTCTCTACCTCTGGCGAGCGTAGATTGCTCAGTTAAACACCTTTTATCCTGGTTGGGGTTTCGATAAAGCTTGGAGTTCTTCCCAGGAGTAATGTTTCGGTAGTTCAATCGGCTTGTTGTCGGCACCTAAGCCTAATCCCATCGTCGGACGCACTTCATCGATAACTGCTTCACTTGTTTCAGCGACGGCATTGCCTGCAATTCCGCCTGCGATCGCGCCAACAACGCCACCAATGGCTGTCCCCAATTTTTTGTCAAACGAACGACCCAGGGCTGCCCCGATAACTCCTCCACCGACGGCACCTAAGCCTGTGGCAATCGGATGAGCCTCGGTTGATTGTGTTTGTTGTGTTTCATTTTGGGCGTCGGATTGTTGATTATCGTTTTCCATGGTCCTAATTTCCTACTTATATAATCGTTTGTGATGCGTCTACTTTATTCAACTTGACAATACTGAATAGTTCTTATGATAGATTTATGTGCTCAGGCTAGTACTTCAAATTCTATCATGTCGTCTATCTGATGGATTAGCATTTACTTCTACCTAACGAAAGACCCACATTTCATCTCAGTTTCATTTTTGTAAATATTTAATTGAATCAGGTATATTATGCATTTTTGACACTCCCCGACCTGTTGGTGCGGGGATTCTTGGTTCAATGAGTCAACTTATTTAAGTTTGTTTCCAAACTCAAACAGAGGTTGTTCTCTCCCCAAGCGTTAATTCCCGCATGCCCTGCGGTACTCAAATTCAATACAGTGCCTGCTATATTCAATCCTCTAACTAGGATATTAATAGCAGCATTCTCATCTCTATCAATCATCAAATAGCATTTAGGACAAACATGGGTACGAATAGACAAAGCCTTCTTCACTCTTGTCCCACATCCCGAACAGTCTTGACTAGTATACTGTGCTGGTACTGCCACTACAGGACGCTTGTATAACATCCCGTAGCGTTCTACCCAACCAAGAAACTGTGACCACGATGCATCTGATATTGACTTCGAGAGCTTGCGGTTCTTTACCAGGTTCCTGACACTTAACTTCTCATACGCGATGAAATCGCTAGACTCCACTAACGCCTTTGCAGTTTTCACTACAAAGTCTCTACGTCGGCGCTGTACCGTTAAATGCCTTCCACCCAACCGCTGACACGCCTTCTTATAGTTATTCGATTGCTTGAGCTTCTCTCCTTTTTTCTTGGGCTTAATAAACTTTCTAGACACCCGACGTTGCGATCTCTTCAGCCCTTTTTCTGCTTTACGAAGGTGTCTGGGATTATCTACCGTTTCTCCATCTGAAGTGGTGTAGAAATTGGCTAAACCTACGTCAATACCTACAGCTCTCCCAGTTGGCGGTAGGTTAATATTACGCTCAACCGCTACGCAGAACTGGCAGTAGTAGCCATCAGCACGGCGGATAATTCGCACTCGCTTTATCGCCTTCAGGTGGTAAAAACTCAAGTCATAGCTGCCTACAAGCTTGAACATTCCCGCTTTGAACTTATCCGTAAAGGTAATCCGTTTCCTGTCAGAACTTAGCTTCCAGCCAGCTACCTTATACTCGACCGAGCGATTACGTTTTTGAAACTTGGGATAGCCTTTTTTACCAGAAATATTTTCCTTACAGTTGTCGTAGAACCTCCTGATAGCAGACATCGCTCTTTCCGATGCTGCCTGAGCAGACGATGACTCTAAAAGACTTGCCCAAGGAAACTCTGGATTGTGCCTAACTTTGGTTGCTTCTGCGTTGACTTCTGAGAGCTTAACTCTCTGCCCGTCCATCCAAAAACGCAGACACTTATTTCGCACAAACTGAAAAGTCCGAATCATCTTATCGACAATTCGGTATTGAGTTTCTTTCCCCTTGAGTTTGAATTCTAGAGTTATCATATTTCTATAGTAGCACATTTCACAGGCATATAACCTGTGTGACGGCGGTTAAAACCACCGTGTCGCGTTTCCTCCCCCACTTAAAAGATGGGGGCTTCCACGCTCCCGGATTTTCTACGTGATAAATTGTAGACGAAAAAATCTGTCTTAAGACAAAGGTTGAACGGCAATGCCAGTCATCAACTTGACACGTTCATGTAAGCTTGCTTAACCTTAACGTGAAAGCAACTGTATTCTTATGACCAATACTTCATCACACGAGCAGACAGAATCGCAAGCAAGCGGTCAAGATAATCCAACACCGCCAACAATCGACTACTGGCATGTCTGGACTGACCAAGACGGCGTCAGCCACCAGTCTTGTTGCCAAATTCAAGACTTCACCCTAAAAAGCATCTCACCGCCCGCTTCTCCTCAGTGGCTCGATCAGATGCAGCAAGCTGGTGCTACCGTTGTCTTTACAGTGCAGCCGGTTGGCTGGATTGGGAGCTGGCATGAAAATCCGCATCCTCAGTGGATCATCCCTTTGTCGGGGCGCTGGTTTGTGGAGACGATGGACGGGCAACGAGTGGAAATGGGTCCTGGCGAAATCTCATTTGGAGAAGACCAAAATACGAAAGCGAACGCGCAGGGACATAAAGGACACCTTTCTGGGACAGTCGGCGATACGCCCGCAGTTCTAATGATTGTGCAACTTCAAGAAACCCCGACAATAGGGCAGCCTTGCCGCTTTCGGTAATGTCGATTTGAGTCTTTAAATTTGTCATTTATGCATCTGCTGAATCGCATCCAGGTACAACGAGTTGGCACCATTGGGCTAACGGTGAGCGATGTTGAGCGCTTAAAAGATTTCTATACGCAAGCACTCTCGTTTCAACTCGTTTCGGACATCACGGTCGAAGGACAGGAATACAGCCAGTTAGAAGGTGTCCCTGCTAACATTCGCATTGTCACTTTGCAACTTGGAGATGAACACATCGAACTGATGCAGTATCTCAATATTAAGGGAAAACCGATTCCAGGCGATTCGCAAAGTAATGATCTGTGGTTTCAACATCTGGCGATCGCCGTCAATGACATGGATCGCGCCTATGCACACCTAAAATCGTTTGCTATTGAATCCATTTCGGTTGCGCCGCAGACAATACCACCCAGTAATCAAGCCTCTGCGGGTGTCAGAGCTTTCAAATTCAAAGATCCTGATCGCCACAATTTAGAGCTAATTTGGTTTCCACCAGATAAAGGACAAGACAAGTGGCATCAAAACACGGATCGTTTATTTCTCGGAATCGATCACAGCGCGATCGCAATTGCTGACACAGAGCAAAGCCTTCAATTTTACCGCGACCTTCTCGGAATGCAGATCGATGGAGGTAGCCTTAATCAGGGGAAAACGCAAGCGCATCTCGATGGTTTACCCGAAGCTAAAGTTCGTGTGACAGCAATGCGACCTGCCCAAGGCGGTCTAGGGATTGAACTGCTAGACTATCTTGTGCCTGAGCGCCATCGTCTCATGCCGAATGATTGGAAAAGTTGCGATATTGCGAATGTGCAAGTCGAGCTAGTGGTAAATGATATTGAGCAGGCAGTGGAGCAATTACGTCAGAACGGGGTTCAGTTCGTCTCATCGCAACTGGTGCAGTTTACATCCTCAATGCCTTACTGCCAGGGTTGCCTTGTCAAAGACCCGAACGGACACGCGATGTTGCTGGTTGCCAATTAGTGCCTAAAAATTAAGGCATCCAGTGAAAACGCACCGGGACCTAAAACCGCAATTGCAATCAGCATTAGGCAGTACATAAACGCCTTTTCCCAGCTTGGCGGTTCGCCTTTTCCCTTTGGTCCTTCATACTGTCCAGCAGGAATTTGATAGGGATCGCGGGCAACAAACGGTAATCCTTGTGAGATTTCTAAAAACATCGCAAACGCCATTGAACCAAAAATTGCAACGCTGGCCATTGGGGTAAGGAATCCAAGAACTAGGCAAACGCCACCAAGCAGCATCGACAGCGCCGAGAGAAAACACAAAGCGATCGGCATTTTCACACCATTGGACCACTGCTGAAGATGCGTAATCTTTGGGTAGCCATGCAGCCAAAATAATACGCCTACACCCACTCTTAGCAGTAAAAGCGTTACCCCTTGAATTCCAGCAGGAAACCCAACATACAAAACATTGAGCAGGTTTAGAATTGAGAGATTAGCTAAAACATTACTTGCTAATAGAATGGAAATCGCAGCCCCGATCACAAAGTTGTAAATCATCGTTGGGTTTTACTCCTGTTTTCTCAAATTAGCTATTTGTATCGTTCGGACAGCTGCACCCCACAAGTGTTAAGATCGATCATATATAAAGATTTGCCAGCCGTGATCAAGAGGCGATCGCCGTTCACTCCGCCAAAAGTGAGATTAGAGCATACCTCCGGCACCAGGATCTTTCCTAAGCGAGTGCCGTCGGGCGCATACACCTGCACACTATCCTCAGAGCTAGTGAAAACGTTATCAAGCGCATCGACGCGCAGGCCGTCAGGCTGACCTGGATCAATGACTGCGAACACGCGACCGTTCGCAACCTGGCGATCGCCTACAACCTCATACACGCGAATGTGATGTGGACCTTGAGGGATATTGAAAGCAGCCGTATCTGACACATACAGGAGATGCTCATCCGGGCTGAAGGTAAGCCCATTGGGACGTACCATATCCGTTACAATCGCATCAATTTCACCCGTCTCTGGATCGAAGCGGTACACGAAACACCCAGGCTGTTCTTGTTCGCCTCCGTAACCTTGGTTTGGCTGAGTCAGTCCGTAAGGCGGATCGGTGAACCAAATCGTACCATCGCGCTTTACGACCAAATCGTTTGGGCTGTTGAGGCGCTTGCCCTGATAGCGGTCTACTAAAATCTTCCACTCCCCGCCATGTTCCCGTCGGATGATGGCACGATCGCCAGACGAACACGAGACGAGACGACCTTCTAAATCACGATAATTCCCACTCTGATAGTGCGATGGCTCCCGCAGAACGTTCACTCCACTACTAGCACTCCAGTGGAGTAGACGATCACCGTGAGCGTCGCTCCACACCACGCTATCATCCTCAGGAAAGTAAACTGGTCCCTCACTCCAAACCGCCGCATCGTTGGCAACCGTTTGGAGTGAAGTTTCTGGGCGTATAAGCGCACGCATGCGATCGTCATAAATTTCAATGGTTTCGGGCATAGAAATCTCCTATCGTTTCTTGTCACCCAGCAAGGTGCTGCAATCATAGCCCACGCCCGCAAAATGCAGCAGGATATACAAGAATTGCAGCGAACACAAAGCGGAACCGAGCAAGGTGCTAATTGGCAGCGTCAGCACCCACGCCAAGGCAATATTCCTGAGCGTACCACCCTGTACTCCAGCACTATTTGCCACCATCGTATCTGCTACACTGAAGACAGCGCGTGCGTGGTACTTACTGGTAGCCCAAAACGATTTCAAACATAGAATTTGCTCGAACTCACATTGAATTTACTTGCGTATACTCAAGACTTACTCTGTCGCTAGATAGATTACAGTTCTGTAGAATAAAAATTAAGAGAGTTCAAAGAAAACATTAAGGCAAGATTAGGATTTATTATTAAGAGTAATCATTAGAACTTTTTAATCGAGAAAATTAAATTATTTAAATAGTAAAAAATGTGAATTGGAATGAGCGCAACTTACATCTTGAGACTGTTGCAGCTAGTTATTTAGTCTGTATACTACTTACGTGCAAAGTCAATAGATTGTTTGGTCAAGATAGCAACGGTTGCTAATTACCTGCGTGGCAGGTATCATCAGACGTATCTTAAGAGAAAAGTTTGTTGATAAAGCAATGGAGTAGGGCTGTCCTGCTCACACATCGGCAATGGAATCTTTTACATGAGTACCTTTGAGCGGCACTACGACATCATCATCATTGGCACTGGTGCAGGTGGAGGAACGTTAGTCTATCGACTGGCAGCCACTGGTAAAAAAATCCTCGTCTTAGAGCGCGGCGACTTTCTGCCTAGAGAAAAAGCCAACTGGAACGCGCTTGAGGTCTACCAGAAAGAGCGCTATCACACCGATGACCACTGGTATGACAAAGACGGCAAGGCATTTCGTCCGCAAACGGGTTACTGGGTCGGCGGCAACACCAAAGTGTATGGAGCCGCCCTGCTACGTTTACGAGAACGCGACTTTGAAGCGGTGATCCATAAAACCGGTATTTCACCTGCCTGGGAACTGAAATATCGAGATTTTGAGCCGTACTACACCCAAGCCGAAAAGCTTTACGATGTCCACGGCAAGCGGGGTGCCGACCCGACTGAACCACCTGCAACTGAGGATTATCCCTATGCGCCCGTCAGCCACGAGCCAGATATGCAGGCGCTCACCGATAGTATTCGCAATTTGGGCTACTATCCGTTTCACCTGCCGCTGGGACTGAAATTGAATGAGGTTGATCGCGCCTTAAGTCCCTGCATTCGCTGCGACACGTTCGATGGCTATCCCTGTCTCGTTGGTGCCAAAGCTGATGCCGAAGTAAACGCAATTCGCCCAGCGCGGGAGGCGTATTCTAATCTGACATTGCTGACTGGGGCAAAAGTCCTGAAGCTGCATACGAGTGAATCGGGGCGCGAAATTACGGCTGTCGAGGTGGAGATTGCCCACGATCGTCCAGCTTCCTCTCACGGCACTCCTCCCATGACGGGAGCGCCTGCCCGTGTCGAAGTCCAACAATTTTCAGCCGATATTGTCGTGGTTGCCTGTGGTGCGATTAACTCGGCGGCACTGCTGCTGAAATCGGCAAATGACAAACACCCCGATGGACTCGCAAATCGTTCCGATCAAGTCGGGCGCAATTTTATGAAGCATCAGGCGATCGCCCTAGTTTCATTAGGCACTAAACCGAATCGCGCTGTGTTTCAAAAGACGATCGCCGTCAACGATTTCTACTGGGGCGAACCGGATTTTCCCTACCCGATGGGTATGGTACAAAACACGGGCAACGTCCTCGCAGACATGCTTCCTGCCGAATCACCTCCCCTATTAGCCCCATATGTCAAACTGGTTCCAGAGTTTGGGTTGCAGCTTGTGGCAGAACGAGCGGTCGGCTGGTGGCTGCAAGTCGAAGACTTGCCCGACCCCAATAATCGAGTGCGAATCGTCGGCAACCAACTGCATTTAGACTACACACTGAACAACACGGAAGCTGCTGCTCGTCTCATCCATCGCTGGACATCCGTCCTTAAATCAGCCAACGAGGAAACGAAACACGTCATCCCATTCAGCATTTACCCGCGCAGTCATGTTCCAGTACAGGCAGTGGGGCATCAGTGCGGCACCTGTCGCTTCGGCAGTGATCCCAACACGTCCGTTCTGGATCTCAACTGCCGCACCCATGATGTTGACAATCTTTATGTCGTCGATGGCGGTTTTTTCCCGTCTAACTCAGGTGTTAACCCCACGCTGACCATTATGGCAAATGCTTTACGAGTCGGCGATCATCTTGCGGAACGAATGAAATAAAGATTTAGGTAGAATACGCCGCTATTTGAAGTTGACGTTATTGCTTATTCCTTGAATGAATTCTTGCAAATGGTCAATCGGCGGCAATGTGAAATGCGAGTGAATGCCTGACGCATTTCCGATAAACTGTAACCTTGTCTATATCCCTACTGCTTCTTGTGTCATATCAAGTTTTATTGGAGTTCAGACTATGCCCATTGCACCCGCTCAAGACCAATTGACCAACAGCAAGCGCAAAGTCCGGTATGCAGTCGTTGGACTGGGGTGGATCGCCCAAGAAGATGTTCTCCCTGCCTTTGGTCATACAGGCAATGCAGAACTGGTGGCGTTTGTCTCCGACGATCCGACCAAGATCGAAGACTTAAGTCAGAAATACGGTGTGCGGCACAGCTACTCCTATTGCGATCCTGCGTTTTCCAGGTGATCGACTGGCAACCTTCACCTCCAGCTTTGGTACTGCTGCCGTTTCCACGTTTCAGATTGTGGGCACTAAAGGTGACTTGCGGATGGACTCGGCATACAGCTATCAGGGAGAACTAAAGCAGCAGATTACTATCAACGAACAGAAGCAGGAGCAGTCCTTCCCAGCTGGCGATCAGTTCGCGGCTGAAATTAGCTATTTCTCGGACTGTGTACTAACAGGCAAAGACCCGGAACCTTCTGGAAAAGAAGGATTGATCGATATTTGCACTATCCAAGCGATTTACCAATCGGCTCAAACAGGGCAACCGGTCAAACTCCCCAATTTTGATCGCCAGCAACGTCCCGGCGCAGACCAAATTATTCAACGTCCGGCAGAGCAGGAGAAGCCTGAACTCATTCATGCTGACGATCCGTCCGGTAAATCTAAATAACATCACCTGGTTCTACTTTACTCACCTCGTATGTGTTGATGACCAGTTACAAGCTGCGTCCTCTTGTGGTCGCAGCAGTTTACTGTAAGTGAATTAGATTAGCAGGTTATTTTAACTCTAGATGATAACCACAATTTTGCCCGTGGCGCGTTCAGTTTCGCTATAGGCATGAGCTGCTGCAATATCAGATAGTGGATAGGTGCAATCAATGACTGAGCGAATCTTGTCCGCTTCAATTTGCTCTTTGAGATCAGCAAGATCAGAGCCACTGGATCGAAACAGAATCACTTTGTATTTTTGACCTGGTAGCAGCGCTGTGAGAAAACTTTGCAAAAAGTTGCCGGGATACGGTTGTGTTGTAATGTAGATGCCCTTTGGCTGCAAGATTGGTTTACATTCAGCCAATGAACGATGGCCGACAACATCAAATGCGATGTCATATTTGGCGGTGTCTTCAGTGAAGTTCTGTTGGGTGTAGTCGATGACGCGATCTGCTCCCAAACCTTTCACCAGTTCTCTATTCTTACTGCTGCAAACAGCAGTTACTGTGGCTCCCAACACCTTAGCAATTTGCACCGCAAACGTCCCCACTCCACCGGAAGCTCCGTTAATCAGCACATTCTGTCCGACCTCAAGTTTGCCTTCATCCCGTAGGGCTTGCAGGGCAGTCATGGCGGCGAGCGGCACAGCGGCAGCTTCTTCATAGCTCATGTTGGTTGGTTTCAGTGCGGCAACCGTTTCTGAAACCGCCGCGTATTCCGCGTAAGCTCCGCCCGTCACCTGATCCAACCGCGCATAGATTGTATCACCGGGTTTGAATCGGGTGACGCGATCGCCGATTTCTACCACTTCACCTGCAACATCAAATCCCAAAATCATGGGGAACCGATTACCTGTGAGAATTTTGAGCATCCCTTTGCGGATTTTCCAGTCGATTGGGTTAATGCTGGATGCGTGAACTTTGACGAGCATTTGGTTGCTTTTGAGCGACGGCTGTTCAACCTCTGTATACTGAAACACGTCAGCGGCACCGTAGCGGTTAATGATGGCGGCTTTCATAGCAACTGGTTAATTTGTGGTTGTGGGAGTGAGCGTTATACGTAAGTGATTAGCCGTCCCAAGCTCTGAGAAATTCCAGAAGCGCTTTGTTAAATGCGTCTGGCTGTTGCTCTATCCTAAAGGACTAGCAATTTCGTCTCTTCTAGCTAATGACATGTACTGTGTATCGTTTGGCTACATCTAATTACAGAGTCAGCGTTAAGTTGAGAAGTACTCCTGAATACGAAAAATGTTGAGGTTCAATCCCTAGCGGCTCCATGCTAGCCAAATAGAGGATAATTTTTTCACAAAAGGGATCAAACGGGTAAAACTATAAGCATCGGCAGTTTTGCGAATAGCTTCAGCTTGTGTGGGATAGGGGTGAATGGTTTTGGCGATCGCTTTTAGACCGAAGTCCTCCACATTAGGCGATCGCCCTGCCGCCACTAAAATCTCATCCACAGTCGTTGAACTCGTTTTCGGTTTGACGCAAAAGCTAGTTGTGGGATAAAGTTGTCTAAATGCTGGCGAGTGCCTTGAATAGATAGCCGCAATGGATCAACTTTATGAAGTATTCCTGCCTCCCACATTACAGCCCATAGCAGATTGTAAGCTAACAGATAAGCATAAATTTCCTTGCGAACCATTTCTGGAGTTTTGCCTCGGAGAATGTCCATGCCTAAAGTAGTTTTCAAGTGTTTCAGGTCAAGTTCTACCTCCCAGCGCTGACCGTACAAACGCATAATTTCAGTAGTAGGATAAACTTCTAAATCTAACAGAGTAGTGACTAAAATAACGTATTTAGTGCGATAGCCGGGGCTAGGGATGTAATACTTGATAACTCGGACAGTTAAAGTTCTAGGAAGGTTGATAAATTCTTCGGATGACAAATCTTTAGGGCGTGTTTTAGGTTTGTGCCAGACTTCGATTGATTCAAAAGAACTCAAGGGTTTACGTCTACCTCTTTCTATCTGATTTTTCCGAGTCTGAGAGAGACGAAAAACAGCATCACAATTATGGTTCTGGATAAAAATCATGTCTGCGTAGGAGCAAAAAGCACAATCACCTAACAGAACATCTCCTGGATTAAGGAATTGGTATAGAAGTCTTGCTAGTTTAATATCATGGGTGTTTAGGATATTAATAACTACAGCTACAGCAGCGCCTGTAGCAATACTGAGTAAGGCTCCAATTTTAGCAATAGGAAAGCCACAGCCAACGGATTGACTGCTGGGTTGAGGATAAGCTTTTTGATTTGAAAGAGTGTCAGGCATAGATACAGTTGTTCCATCAATAACTTTCACGTGACGACCACACCACAAAGTCTCTAGGTTGACTTGATTTTCTAGTCCTTGTGCGACGGTGATAAACAACCTCTGTAGCAGTTTTTCTGGTAAACGCTTCCGTGCTTGACAATAAGCACTAGTGTCCTCAGACGGGACTTCAGCATTTTCCGAGGCTAACCAGGCAATAACTCTACTAAGCGTTTGATGGCAAGTCTTATCGGTATCCACAACTTGGGATAGAAATGCCCAAAGAGTAACAAACGGGTCAAACAGCCGTCGGCGGTATTTAATTTTTTCCGCATCTAAGACTTCAGTAATTATCGCTTCTGGTAGTAGTTCTCGAAATGGTAGCCCTAGGCTTTGAGTAAATTTCTGCTTAAGAAGCTGTACTCGATTAAGCGCTCTGGTAATATTCATAAGTTTGGCTCTTTTACTCAAACCTGTTTTACAAGACCTAAAAACTTTTTTTGCTATCGCTTGTATGTAGCAGCCACAACTACATCAGCGCCATTCAGCTAATGACATTGTTCAGAGGTTGCAAGTAACTTCTACCGCGCTATTAAAATCTCTCGTCAGAGCGCCGCGACAGTTTTATCAGACTGCATGGCAACCACTCAAAAATACTCAATAACCTAATGGATGTTGAAAAGCACCGACCGCTTTGTCGAGTTCCTGAGCAATCGCCAATAACTCCATCTCCCGCCACCGCTTGCCAACAATTTGCATTCCAATCGGTAAACCATCTTGAGTTTGCCCAATCGGAATCACCACAGCAGGATGACCGCTCAAATTAAATGGCATGGTATAAGCTCCGTTTGCAACTCCATGAGGGTAGGAATTGCCCTCAATGTCAATTGCGCTCCAAGCTGGACGATGAGTAAACGCAGGGGTTGCTGCTACCGGAGTGAGCCACACGTCCCACGGTTCTAGTGCTTCGTCAAGTTGGGCAGTGAAGCGATCTCGCTCAGTGAGTGTCTCAAAATATCCTTTTAAGCTGGGGTTGAGAAGTTCGGGTAGAAAGCGGCTAAAATTCCCTAATTCTCGGAGTTTTTTGTCACCTTGAGTTGCCGTGCGAAAGAGTAACGTTAGGCTGCGTCGCACATTGTAGCGATCCTTGGGTTGAGCGTAGTTGTTAATGTATGCCGCCATCCGCCCGTAGAGGTTCCAAACAGCCGATAGCTCAAAATCTTTGGGAAGCCAGCGTTCAATATGAGTACCTGCTTGAGAGAGCTTTTGGGCGATTGCACCCATCGCAGCTCGAATTTCAGAAGCAACAGGTACTTCTGTCCATTCGTCAATCCAGGCAATTTTGAGATTTTGCAAAGACTTACTAGAGGGTGTATCCAGCGAAATTGGCGGCACATCAGGACGACGAAGATCGGCTCCAGCTATTAATGAGAAACAGAGCTTGATGTCTTCGAGCGATCGCGCAAAACATCCCACAGTCATCATTTGCCGAAGACAGTGCGGCATTCCCGGTACTTCTGGAATTGTTCCGGCTGTAGAGATACGGCGATCGGTTGGCTTCAAACCATAGATGCCGCAGAAATGAGCAGGCTGGCGTACAGAACCCGCAATATCGTTACCGATGTCTAAAGGTGAAAGCCCGGCTGCAACAGCAGCAGCGCTACCTCCAGAACTGCCACCCGCCGTATAATCCAAATTCCAGGGATTATTTACTCTTGGAAAAAGCGAATTCGTACTTTGAAAATCACCAGCGAGTTCCGCCATGTTGGTTTTTCCCAGGATGACGGCTCCGGCTGCCCGAAGCCTCGCAACGACGGTTGCATCTTGCTCTGGCGCATAGTCTTTGAGGGGAATGTAGCCTGCGGTGGTGCGAAGTCCGGCGGTTTCAAAGATATCTTTAATCGTGACCGGAACCCCATGCAAAGCACCTAAATTTTCTCCTCTACCTAGGGCTTCATCTGCAAAAATTGCTCTGACACGGGCATTGTCTTCATCCAACGTGCAAATCGCATTGAGCTTCGTATTGTGTTTAGCAATTTGAGCTAGATAAGCATTAAGAACTTCCACAGCAGAAACTTCGCGCTCTTGAATCATCCGAGCAAGCTGATAGGCAGGGAGGAAAACTAAATTACTCATAAGACAGGCTCCAAGGCTTGATAAAGTTAATTATATTCACTTTTAGTTAAAAGTGTTAACTAAACTGCAAGTTATGGGTCGCCCAGTTAAGGAAAAATCATTGTCACGCCAGGATGTCATCGCTGCGGCTATCTGTTGCATCGATCAAGATGGAGCGTCAGCGCTTGGGGTTAGTCGAGTGGCGCGATTTTTAGGGATCAAGCCACCTGCTATTTACAAACATTTGCAAAGCGGTGCAGATTTGCAGCGAGCAACCGTTATAGAACTTTGGCAACAGTACATAACACAGTGTCAGCAAATGATATCTGAACGCTCAATCACGACCGATTTACTGAAGCAGTTGGGACACTTTACCCGCAGCTTTGCCAAAACTTATACTGCTCGTTATCAGGTGATGATGCAGGTTCAACTTCAGCCCAGCGATTCTGAATCGGCTGCGATTATCCAGCAAGTTCTAAAATTTCTTCACCAAGCCTTGAATGCTTATGATTTAACCGATACTCAGTTAATCGATGTGATGCGGATGTTAAATGCTTCTATCTATGGATTTATTGCAGTTGAGCAAGCAGGGCTAATGACTTTGGAACGTTCTACTGACCAAAGTTATGACGTGATGTTAGATGCGCTAATTGTCGCGATTGAACACATTCGCCACAGTAACGCTTAATTACTCAAAACAAGAAGCAACAAATTAACGCTGAACCTTAATAAATAATCTTAAAGCGGCATGGCATGAAAGCGAGGGTAAGTTGATAGCTGAAACCTTGACATATTGGTAATTGTCACCATTGGCACCTCTTGAATTTTTCTTAACTTAGTGCCATTCGGTTATAACGATCCATTGGTGGAACGGTGACTGGCTGTGTCATAGGTCTTTGTTCTGCGATTACGTCTACACTAAAGCTTGAATCTAACTTTAAACTGTGCTTACACTTAACACACAAGTGATGATGTTAGCCCGTGGATAGAGGTTACTTGTTTAGGGTGAACAGCAACTGTATGTAAGTCAGTGGAGAAAATTGTGTGCACAAATTTCTCTATTAGAAAAAGTGCAGAACGCCGTGTTGGCAGAAATCATACTCAAGTTAAACGCATGGCTGAAAAGGAGCAACTCGTCAATGCGATCGCTCAAGCAGCAGCAAGAAAATAGAAATGAAAAAGGCTCCAGCATTGCTGCTGAAGCCTTCTGAAACCAAATTGCTTAACTGACTCATTCATCAGTTATCTTGCTTCATTCAAATTTGGGTGCTAACTCAGGGTTAGCCTCAAAGCTTAGTAGCTCCGAGAGAAGCTGCCGCCTTTTCGTCCACCGCCAAACGAACTTCTGTCTTCGCGAGGCTTGGCTTTGTTGACCTTCAGATCGCGACCCATCCATTCCGCCCCATCTAGAGCATCAATGGCAGCCTGTTCTTCAGCTTCTGCACCCATCTCCACAAAACCGAAGCCACGCATCTGCCCCGTCTCGCGATCTGTGGGAAGCTGAACCCGCTTTACTGACCCATATTCTGCAAACACAGAATTTAAGTCTGCTTCTGTAACCTCATAAGAGAGATTACCAACGTAAATCGACATAGATTGTCTCCAAAATTCAAAGTGTATAGAGAGTGAGATTTCGGAGAGCAGCCTGCCAATACGAAACGTAAAAAAACGTTAGGACTAGAAACAAACACTTACAACCGATACTTATTCTCAACCACTATTCTAGCACTTTGACGAAGTTGTTGCTGCCCAACGTGACAAAGACTAGGACCGAACAATGCCGATGCGGTTGGCACCGATTACAGTCGAATATCTTGAAGGAAGATTGTAGAACTCTCGATGAAGTCGCCCACCATCTATCAACTGCGAGGGTACTCCCACTATAAACGAGGGTACTCCCGATGTTTTAGTGAGAGGGGAATCGCAGACAGGATCTTTGAAATCACATGAAGTCTGATAGATTTGATACATCCAAACCTAATTTATGTGTTAGAATTAATACATCCGAGGAGTGGCAGTAATTTGCACCGAGGATACAAACTGAACCTTGACAATTGATCGGGCGTTGCATCTAGAAATTGAGGCTTTTGTTTCATACGTTGGGTGCGTAAAATCAATTACGTAGTAATTGCACATACTTTTTGGTACTTGTACAAAATAGCGGGGGACTTCTGGTATCAGACTGTGGAGGGTACTTGAGCTGGACACTTGGACTTGTCGGGTGTTGGGTGAGAGCCGAGGAAGCAGTAAGCTCCAAACCGCGAGGTGGAGAAGCCTCTACCAAGTCGAAGTTGAGAGCCTTCGAGCTTTAGCCGGAGGGTGAAAACAAGTGACATATTGCCTTTCCCTACACCCCACACCCTACCCCCCACACCCCGTTCTTCGTCAAAAATAATAGACTGCATACGAGTTGCAATATCTCCCACCAGGACAGCTTGGCGACGCTTGGGCACGAACACGAAGTGATAGTTGATAGACGATATGGAATTTTCTGGCCGACGATAATCATAATCTTGAACTGACAACTTAGTCATTTCTTCACATTAATCTTGTTGACAATAAACGTTGTATCAACCAAATTATATACATAGGAGGTGGATGCGAAGTGTTTGGAACAATTCAAGTCAGGCTCAACGTTCCCGATGAAGTATTGGCGTATCTAGCATATCTTTGTCGGCAGTCAAACAGTTTAAGTAATTGCACTATTTTTCAGGTGCGGCAAGATCACTTTGAGGATTGTGAACGGGTTGAGTTTTTTGATTCAAATGGGCTGTACCGCTCTGAATTCAAAACAAAGTCGGTCAGAGCAAGCTATCCTGAGCTTTGCAAGATCATGACCGATAACCCACATTACAAAGCGTTAGGCGGTCAGTGCGCTCAGCAAGCCTTGAAGTCTGTTGTGGAGTCATTTTCTAGCTTCAACGGGTTGCTCAAACTATTCTGGAAGGGCGAAATCAACAAACCCAGAATGCCCAACTATCGCACTAAAGGCGGGTTAGCTCCAATTTCTTACCCGGTTCAAGCTCTCAGTTTTGATATTGAGACAGGTGAATGCAGAATTCCGATTAGCCGTGAGCTGAGTGATTCGGTCATTGAGCATCTAGCAGTTAAAGAACTTAGGATTAACGGAGCTTATGGGATTAGTCCGTCGCAGATTGTAGAACTAAGGATCATTCCCAAAAACAATGAGTTTTACGCCGAATATGTTTACAAGTATGGGAATGATAGTGCATCCTGTCATTTAGGATTAGACCCTCATCTGGCGCTAGGAATTGATCACGGAGTTAGCAATTGGCTTACCTGTGTTTCAACCATTGGAAAAAGCTTCATCGTTGATGGACTCAAACTAAAGTCGATTAATCAGAACTACAACCGCCGTGTTGCCAGTATCAAACAGGGGAAATCAGCAAAGTATTGGGATTTCGAGTTAGCGCGGATTACTGAGAAGCGCAATCGTGTCATGCGCGACGCGATTAACAAAACGGCTCGATTCATTGTCAATTACTGCATTCAGAACCGATTGGGAGTAGTAGTTTTTGGCTGGAATGCCAGACAAAAAGATAGCTCTGACATGGGGAGGAAAAACAATCAAGAATTTGTTCAGATCCCGACTGCCAAGCTAAAAACCCGAATTCAGCAACTCTGCGAAGAAGTTGGAGTCCAGTTCATAGAGACTGAGGAATCATACACCTCAAAATCGTCTTTTCTCGATCATGATTTCTTGCCACAATACGGTGCGAAACCCGCAAGCTGGAAACCATCAGGTAAAAGAGGAAAGAAGGGTGATGCCATCGGCAGAGGTCAATACAGAACGGCTCAAGGAATCCTTATCAACTCTGACTGCCATGGCGCAATCAACATCATCCGTAAAGTATCGACACAGCTAGGATTGAATCTAGCCAAGGTTTGTAGGGCAGTTTTGAACCTGCCAAAACGATATGACTTGTTTAACTCCTTAACCAAATCATATCGTAAGCGTTGCGAAGTGGGTCTTCTAGACCCCGTAGCAACATGACTCTTAGAATCCCCCGCGTTTCAACCGGGGGAGAGTTCAATGCTACCACCTCAAACTTGAGAGAAGCGCTGCCTGGATTGAACACGAGTACGTTCATTCGACTTTCGGCTCCGCTGCTGCAATCTCATTGTTCTGCTGTGCGGCTCTGTCACTCAAGCTGGTTAATGCAGAGGGAGATAAGGACGAGTGACTGTCTTTTCCTTGGGTGCGCTCAGGACCAATACCACCAGGTCCAGGCAGGAACCGATTCACCCAACTCAGTAGATCAGCGGTCAGTCCCGGAAAGAGCCCATGAAACTTGCTGCCAATTTGAGCTGGGAGCGACAAGATTACTTCCGCATCACCCCGCTTACAGGCGGCAATGATCTGGCGTGCTGCCGTCTCGGCACTTATCGAAAAGAAGGGCAGTGAATCACTGATGCTGAACCAGCTATATTCTTTACGGTACTGACCCTTAAAGATGGCGTTGTCCGCACTGCCCGACCGAATCAGACCGGGACACACGGTGGTTACCACAATTCCGCCCTGCGCCAATTCTGTCCGCATACCTTCAGAGAGACCGACCAGAGCAAACTTAGTGGCGCTGTACGGCAATAGGTGCGGTACACTTACCTTGCCACTGATCGAGGCAATGTTAACAATGCGTCCGGCTTGCCGTTGCTGCATTTCTGGGAGGACAGCGATGCTCGTGTACAAAGGTGCCCAGAAGTGGAGTTTGATTGCTTCGTCGTAGTCTTCAATGGTCATTAACTCCATTGGGCCTACTTGGATGATGCCTGCGTTGTTAATCAGAAGGTCAATTGCTCCTAAGCGATCATGCACGACGCGCACCATCTGCTCAACCTGCGATTGGTCTGTCACATCGCAGGGTCCCGTCAGTACCTGTCCACCGCGCTGCTCCAAATCGATACGTGCTCTTTCCAGTTCCGTCACATCGCGGGCACAAATCGCTAAACGTGCTCCTGCCTGCACCAGCTGGCGCGCCATGACCAGACCCAGTCCACGCGAACCCCCTGTAATCAGCACGGTTTTGCTACTCAAATCGTATTGCTGTTCTCGCCACCACTGCACCAGCCAAAACACAGCCAGCAACACACCCACACTGACTGCGGCAAGAATCAGTAGATTCTGATGGTTTGCACTCATTCGATAAAACGCTCCTGATCGCTGGCGAATTATAACCTGCTCAACTCAGCATAAAAATCTCAAGTTGCTCTTCCCTCTAACTAATGGAGCGAGATACTTGCCAAAGCGCTCTATCTGTAGAAGGAGTTATTTTGAATTTGCTTTTAACCTGAGCAAACTTAACTCAAACGAATTTGGACGGCTCTCCTGACTTCAGGGTGTAAAATGTATAGGTGGCAACATTTTGTTTATGGACATACACTTAACACATTTACTAAATCTACCAGATATTCTCGTTGAAACCTGTTCATATCTGGAAAACTCTGTTTGTTTTCAGATAGGATATCTAGCTGAGGGAACATCCTGTCCTCATTGCAATAACTATACAGAAGAATTACATCAAGTTAGACTGATTTTGGTTAAAGACTTGTCTGCATTTGGAAAAGACGTGTATTTAAAAGTTCCTCGTCGCCAGTTTTACTGTTCCCAATGCCAACGATACTCAACAGAAAGATTAGAGTGTATTGACTTCAACAGGAGGCATACAAAACGTTATGAGATGGCTATTTACAATCAAGTCCAGCATTCTAGCATTGAACAAGTAGGTCGAGATGAACACATAAGTTCAGATGAAGTAAGAGGGATTTTTAATTATGTTGCTCAGCGGCTTAAAAAAATGTTGGGGTAAGGTAAAACGTCTGAGTATTGATGAAGTTGCTATGCGCAAAGGACACAAAGACTTTAAAACAGTCGTCTGTGACATTGATACAGCAGAACTGCTGGAAGTCATCGATAGTCATAAACAGCAAGATATAATTGAAACATTGATGGGACAAGCGATTGAAGTCAGGAAAGCTGTAACTGAAGTCAGCGTAGATATGTGGGGTGGCTTTGAAAAAGTTGTAACAAAAGTCTGGCCTAATGCTCAGTTGGTCATTGACAGATTTCATGTAATGCAGCAATTAAATCAAGAACTTAATGCCATCCGCAAAGCAGTCGGAATTACTCAACGCGGCAGCCTGTCGGGGCGACAAAGAAGCTATAATCCAGACAGGATAAGCTCCATAGCTCTCTGCCCCTTTTGATAATACTTCCGCTTATTGCGATTGAGTTTCATTAACTCCGCCACTATATGTGCACAT
>JAABUQ010004514.1_pt1 | contig 23612 bp, 32 predicted proteins | sample 5560001 | NCBI WGS metagenome assembly JAABUQ01 (sample SAMN10711888, study PRJNA513371) | rock metagenome | isolation source: Antarctica rocks | place: Antarctica: Victoria Land, Finger Mt nord | collected 2015-12-18 | reverse complement strand
GCGGGCGGGCAGGGGCGGGAGCCGGCAGCGGTCGCAGCAGGCTTGTGGCCGTGGAGGTGTCCGTGTCGGCGGACGCGGCCGAGGAGGCCGCATTCGCGCGCGTGCTGGAGGGCTTCCTGGCCGGCGCGGTGGCGCGCCGCGACGCGCTGCTGGCGCGCGCGCGCGATATGCAGGCGCGGCCCTGCTCTAACCCTCTGCTGGCCCGCTGCGACGTGCTGCTGGCGCGCGCGCGCAGCATGCAGGCGCGCCGCGCCGCGCCGGCGGCCCTGCAGAGTGCTCTGACCTGCGGGGCATGAGTGCAGGCAGGCCTTGCCGGCTGTGTGCTGGTCGAGCTGCTCCGGCCAGACCTCCGTGTGCATGTGTACAGAGCGCAAGGCTGGCGCCAGCGAGCGCTATCTTGCTCCCAAGCCAGGGCCGCAGCTGGCGGCCGCGCTTTTACCCATGAACCATTATTATCATAGGGCAGGGAATAAGGTAGGGCATGAAATAATCCTACCCTACTCCTGAACATGCGCCGGCGGGGCGGGCAGGCGGGCGTGGCGGCCCTGGCGGCGTTCCTGGGCGAGCCGCCCGACGCCGACCCGGCCGCGCTGTTCGGCCTGCTCTGGGGCTTCGCCACCGCCTTCGACCGCGCGCTGGCCGCGCTCGCGGCCAAGGCGGCGGCCGAGGAGGCGTGCGAGTGAGCTCGGCTGCAGCGGGCGGCGCGCTGGCGGAGCGCAGGCGCGGGCACTCGCGCTCGCGTGCCGCCGGGCGCGGTCCTGTGCGCCGACACACATGTGTCGCGCGCTCTCTGGCTGCCCTGGGGCGGTGCGGTCGCGTTTCGCCGCGCGCCGGCGGCCGGCGGCGCTGGCAGCCGCTGGAGGCGCGCGCGCGCTTCCGGTGCGCGCCGCGCGCCGACCTTCACCTAGAGGCGCCGAGCGTCACACCTGGACAAGGCGCCCGCCGGCGGGTGGTCGACGTGCGCAAGGGTTAGACTGTCGCACAGGGTTTCTGGGTGTAGCGCACGTATGCGGTTGCGCCTGAAGTGGCCGCCAAATCGTCGGCGTCCGAGTCTCGTTGCTGGGTTCCTGTATATGCTTGTAGGTAGAGAGCGTAGTACTTGTACAGCAAACTGCACTGAACATAAGGTCTGATATGTTGTGTTTGGCCTGTTTTTGGTGTTGCTTATAGCAGGGTACTCTGGTGTCAGTTGTCGTCTCGGCAACCTGTGTGGTGGTGGGTGTCACGAACCTCTGTCCGACCGCTCTGCATGCACATTCGAAGTTGTCTTAAGCTGAAGTGGGCGCATACCACGCAAGTAACACCAGTGCATGCCCAAATCTGCTCCCTCTGCAGCCACTCGCACTGCTTGCACTGTTTGCCTCAAAAACGACCTGCCCATGCAACCAAACTCAATGGCAGCAACGACGTCTGCATCACAACACAGCATAGGAATGGACCCACAACACCCAGGTGAGCACAGAGCCTCAGAGTTGAGCTGCGCAAGATCACACGGCCGTGAAGTTGAGCCTCAGCGGCGAGCCCAGCAGGCGCGGCTTGCCGTCTGGCTCCCCGCCCTCGTCCTGGATCCGGACCTTCAGAGAGGGCGACACGTGCGCAACGATGCCGTGCTCGCGCCACAGCTTCTCCTGCCGGCCGGTGCACGCCCCTCAGGACGCCGCACACTGCATGCAGACCCTGGCAGCCGGGCGAACAGCGCCGCCGTCCTTGGCGCACGCTTCTGCCTGCCACCAGCGGGTGGCGCTCTCAGCGCGGCTTGCCCGCCTGTCGGGCGAGGTCGTCCTCCGCTGCTGCTGCCCTATGGCCTGGCGTCGGCCACCGACTGCGCAGCAGCGCGCGCGCGCGCTGCATCCATGCCGTCCACCCACGCGGGCGTGCACGCGGGCAGCAGGGGCCAGGGGCTGCCGCCCCGCGCGCTCACCTCCAGCTTGCAGGCGGACTTGCGGCCCGCCGCGTGCGCCGCGGCCACCACCGCGCGCCAGCGCTCCCGCAGCTGCCGCCTGCGCGCGCGGCAGGCCGGGTGCGCGCACGGAACCAGCGCGGCAGGCGCGCCGCTGCCCGCCGCGGCACAGCCGGCAGCACCTGAGTCATCGAGACATGGGTATACTTTTCACAACCCTGTCACCTACGCTAGCGTACACCAGCAATGCGTGAGCGCTGTTCTGTACCACCCTTCCTAACTGCCTGATCGACCGTGGAGATATACCAAAGGGGAGTCAGACGGTGGAAGCGCTGCACACGGCAAGGCCGGCGCACCTGCGGGCCTTGGGGAAGCCAACCGCGAGCGCCTTGGCGAGCGCCCACAGGCGCGCGCCGCGCGCGGCGCCGCTGCCGCCGGCCGCGAACGCCTGGTTGGTGTCCAGCCGCGCCGGCCAGCGCAGCGTGAGCACCAGCGCGCTGCAGGCGCCGGCGGCGGGGTCCCTGGCGCGTGGGGTGCATCGCTCTCAGGTCTGAGAATCAGACTGTGCCAGGCATGGCGGCGGGACAGAGGTCTTGCAGGAATGACAGAGGTCCTGGACAGGCCACTTGGGCCCCAGAGCAGGCAGGCGGCATGTTCGTGTCAGGCTGGGGCCCGCGACACAGCATAAACATGGCGAGCACCCTATGCAGGCCAGCAGACAGGCACCCGCACCGCCGCGCACCGCGGCAGGCGCGCGGACTCGCGGCGCGCAGCGTAGTCGGCCAGGTGCCGCGCGGCGGGCAGGCGCGGCAGCGGCGCGGGCGCCCCGCTGCGCGGCGGCGCGTTCTCGTCCGGCGCGGCCGGGCCGCCCGCGGCGCTGCCGTGCAGGAAGAAGTGCGCGCGCAGCGCCGCGTCGCCTGGCGCCGCCAGCGCCCACAGGCTCCCGGCGCCCACTGCGCAGCCACTTCAGCTATTCACCACTCTCAAGCAGTTCATTGCCACTTTAATGCGGTGCCTGCCCAGATATAAAAGACAGGCATGCAGACTGGCGAGCGAGCGGCGCAGCTGACGCCTCCAGTCACTAGCCCCTCAAGGCACCTCTACCAGACAGCTGCCATATACAAGCAATGCTACAAAACACGGGGTGCAAGCGTCAAGCGCTGCATGTATGTGCCTTCAAGTGCAGTGAGCGCAGATCCGCAGCAGTCTGCCACGCGCGCTCAGAAAGCCCGGGGCGCACGTATGATGTGCTCGTGCAGAGCGGTGAGCTGGACCGTCGTCACGTCGGCCGGCGGGGACTGGCCGGGCGCGCCTGCTCCCGCCAGACTCACTTAGTTGTCGTTGGCCAGACAAAAAAAACTGTGTAGCAAGGCCAGCAAGCAATGCAAGAACCGTACCTGGCGGAAACACAAAGGATGCCGACGCTGCCTGGCACGCCAGCCCGTGCACCAGCGAGCCGAGCACGGCATTGGCGCCCGGCGTGTGCGCGCCCGCGCGCGCCAGCGACAGGCGCTGCGTGGCAGCGTCCAGGTAGGCCAGGCAGCCGCTGGCGCCTCCTGCGGGCAGCGCCTGCTGCAGCGCAGCCTGCAGGCGGTCCGGGACCGGCAGATGCGCGAGCGTGGCAAACGCCTGCGCAGCATTGCCGTCACTTCCAGTCTCCAGCATGCAGCATGCGATGTACGGCGTACGAGTCGTATGCGCAGGCCAGGGCGGCCACCTCATGAGCTTTGCGGCTGCAGGCCTTGCGCTCGCTTGTTGCGCACAGCGCGGCAAACAGGTAGGTAGCTTCGCCGTGCACGTGCCAGTCTTGGAGCGCTGGTCTGCCGGCCTGAGCGGCTGATACCTGCACCTGCAGGCCTAAGTACAGGCGTGCAGGGTACTCCTCATGCACTGTCCTCTCCTCGTCTTCAGGTGCGGCCTTGCTGCAGACGCAGCCCATCTAGAGGTGAGCGCTGTCGCCAGTGCGAGCAGGCTGTGCGCAGCTTGTGCTAGTCTGGCACTTCCAAGTGCAGCCTCAGTGAAAGAACCTTCACTTGCCCTACAGCTGCGCCTATCTGTCTGTCGATGCTGGAACCTGAGGCAGTCCGAAGAGCCGCACGAGCTGTTTCAGGTCCGAAAGAGCTGCACGAGCTGTTAGAGCGCCGGCAGTCCCTGCGGGAGGCTGCCTGCACCGAGGCGTGCCCAGCATCTTGGTATATACAAATGCCACTCGCCTGACCGGTCCGACCGTTGCGCAGACGGGTTGAAGTGACAAGGTGAAGCTAAACTTGTGGTAGAGCGTAAGCAGTTCACTGTGGGTGATAGGTCCTCTCTTTGCTGTGCATGCAACAGAGCGTCACTTGTGCACTGTTCGCGGCACGCCTTCGAGCGCAGGTCCCGATCACGCTACAGCAACACCCTGGCGTCAGCGTCGGAGCTCAGTTCGTGCAGATTCCCTGCACGCCTTGGTCCACCGCTTGCACAGCAGGTCATCCAAGTCTGCCGGCTCCTCTGAGCGCAGCGCGGCTGTGAGCTCCTCCTCATACTCGTCCGCCACCAGCCGCACGCAGTAATTCTCCAGCTCCTTCCTGCGCAGCTGGTCCTCCGCCTGCGGCACGCGCGTCCACTCGGCGCCGCTTGCGTCGGCGGTCCACAGCCAGACCGGCGGCGCGCCGACCTCCGTCCGCGAGGCCAGCTGGTACCGCGCGCTGACCGCCGTGCACAGCGTGTCCAGCAGCGCGCTCACCCTGACCTCAGACAGCCTGCGCGCGGCGCCCCCCAGCCTCAGCGCCACGCCTGCATGGGAGGGCAGGCGCGTGAAGTGCAGCCGCGCGCCTGAAGTCCACCACCTTCCCGTACCGGTTGCCCTGCGAGTCCAGCCTGTTCCGCAGGTCGATGGGGTCGTGCGCGCCCTCCTGCCGCACCCGCTCCGCCAGCTCCGCCTGCCGCAGCGGGGCGCGGCGCAGATCAAGTCTGATCGCGTGCGCCTGGCGCGTCGGACAGCATACTGAAGTCCAGGTCCTGCCAGGCGCGCGGGATCGCACCGCAATGCTCTGGCAGGCGGAGCAGGGCTGGATGATCGCCCGCGAGCGCGCGACCAGGGCAAGCAGCAGGACCGGGAGCGCCCAGGCCGCGCGGGTGCCCATCCGCGCCTGCGCCTGCGCCTGCTGGGTGTCACTGGGTGTCACAATGCGCGCGCGCCCCGCCACACTCGAGCGAAGTGCGCCATTCGTCACACTTGGGGGAACACCCCTTATCGGGCCCTCTGGAATTCGGATGCAGTTTGCTTTTCGCCGACAACACTGTGCCAATTTTCCAAGTTGGTTAAAACCAAGTTTGCTTAAAAAGACATTCAAAGAGCTCCTGCTCACTCAGAACTACGTACAGTTGTTGTTAGGAAGGGTGGCGTCTCACCCTGCTGCCCAAGCTCGGAGCATTGGTGAGCATGGCGGGCATGGCCGCGCAGCGCTGCGCGGCATGCTTCAGCACCAACCTGGCGGTGCAGCACGGCGTGTTAATCTGCGGCGACTGCGGCGAGCAAGCGCAGGCACGGCCACAGGCTGCGCACGCTGGTGCGCCTGTGTCGCACCCGTGTGACGAGCCGTGTGCACTGCACGTGCGTGCACAACAAGCAAGCCAGGCGCTGCTTCTGAGTCGGGCGTCTAGGGAGGGGAACTGATTACGCGGCGAGCTGCACATGCCCGCAGAACTCACACCCGTCCGTGAGCTCTGTGGTGGCGGAAGGTAGGTCATGCGCATGCCGGGCGGAGAGCAGGGCACAGACACGCTCAGCGGAGAGCGGGGCTGCTCCGGCGCCCACTGCACGCTCCTCTCAGCCCAGGGCCGCTCCCTGCGCCAGGCCTTCGTGGAAGAGGAGCAGGAGTGGCAGGAGGGCGTGGACACCAGCCGGTACCGCCGGTCCACGCGGATCAGCGCGAGCGTGCGGCCGGAGCGCGCGGCTGCGCCCGAGATCTCGCTGCCGGCCGCCCTGCAGTGCTACTGCCTTTGCCTGCAGCGCCTGCTCCAGGTGCACCCCCATGTGCAGCTCCCGAAGCACGTGTATCGCGTCGAACACGCCTGCGCTCTGCGCTCGCCCCTGTGACAATGTTGTCCCCGCGTGTCTTGCTGGGACAGGCGTTGAAGCATGCCGGACACCTATGCCGGACACCACCCAATACTGTGGTATAGCGGCCTGCGGTGTAGCGGCCAGCGAGGCTGCCGCCCGGCTGAGGCGGGGCGGCGCGGGCGCCAGGCGCAGCTGGACGCGCTGCGCGCCAAGTTTGGCGTGGGCAGCGCCGTCGCGCACGCGGCGCGCAGCATCTGGCTCGCACATGTCGCGAAGTCCGGCGTCTTGGGCGGCCGCTTTGCCGGGCGCGCCCACGCCGCGGGCCGCGCCTGTGTCCTGTGAGGGCTGACGGACGCTGCGGGGCGCTGGGTGCCTGTCCGAGTCAGAACAGCGCAGTGCAGCGCTGTGCTGTTGACCCTTATATGCCTCCATCATATGTGAAGCTGGGCCATGCGAGCGCCGAGGGCGGCGCGCGGCGCAGGGCGGTAGAGGCCATGGCGCACAGGGGCGACCATGGCCCCGAGCGTGACGCGCTCGGCGAGCCGCTCCCGGGATCGCGGACGCAGGCCATGCCCCTGCACATGGCGCTGCAGCACAGCCTGCGCAAGGTGCGCCGCTGCCCCGGTGCCTCAACAGGCACCGCGCCCGACAGGCTGCCCAAAAAAAAAATTGGGAGCGTGAGCGAAGACTGGCCGCGGCGACCAGCCATGACGCGGCGATCATTGGACACACACGTGCATGATGTGGATGCGCCTCAATGGCGCCACAAGCTGGCGAGCGGCAGCGTATTGGGAGGCTGGCGCGCAGGCGCTGCCGCACGACGCGACGCTCGTGGTCTGCCTCCTGGCGTGCTGGCAGTGCCGCGAGGCGGTGCTGCCCGCGGACCTGCTGCGCTGGGCCGCAAGCGGCGAGCTGCCCTACCTGGGCATGGCCGAGGCCGTGCGCGGCGTGCGCGAGAGCGCCGGCGAGCACGCGCTGCCGGAGCAGCTCGTTCGGCCGCAGGGCGCGCGCCCCGTGTGGCTGCATTTCTCCCTGCTCGTCTTTGCGGCCACATACCTTCCGGCACTGCGGCTTCTCTTCAATACTGGTTGCGTGTGGATCGATCAATAGCACTCAATACTGATGGCGTGCATTGATAAGTGACATGCCAGCTCAGAAGCAGGAGGTAGGATGCACAGGTCGCCTGGAAAGAATCAAGGGCGCAGCAAGGCACGCAGCATGTACGGACGCGGCGCCGCGCCGCGGGCCAGGCGTGCCGGGCCTGCACACGCTGGTGGCCAGCGCGGCGCAGGCTGCGCGCGCGCTGCAGCTGCCGCTGCCGAACGCCAACGCCGCCGCGCTGCTGCGCCGCTTCGCGCTGGAGCTGGGTGTGCCGCAGGCGCGCCGCTTCGCCTCAACCCCAGCCTAACCTTAACCTGAGCTCATGCGCGCCCGGGGCGTCTGTGCGCGCAGCACCCGCCGGCATTCCGCCTCATACTCGCAGCCAGTGGGCGCTGCGCAGTGTCCAGCGCATGCCAGTATTGGGTGAAGCGGGGACGACGCGGGCATGCCTGTGCAGCGCGCGCCAGCCGCTGCCCGTCCAGCCAGGCGCCGCCGCCATGCACGCTGGCAGCCAGGCCGGTGGCCCCTGGGGCTTGGCCCTGGCATTGGCACGCGCAGGCGTGTGCGCTGCCAAGCGCCTGCTGCCGAGGGGCGCCCTGGCCTAGCCCTATGGGGGCGCCGCGCGGCAGGCGCTGGTGCCAGTTGCGGCGGAGCTGCACTGGGTCCACGTGGCGGGCACGCCATCGGCGCGGCTGAGTGGCGACGCGTTCGAGCAGCCGCACTGCCACCTCATGGCCGCGCTGGCGGTGGCGGCGCGGCTGTGCTACAGGCTGGACGGCGGCGGCCACGCGGCGCGCGTGGCCGGCGTGCCGCCGCCGCCGCCCGACTGGCAGGCCTGGGCGGCCGGCGCGCTGGCGGGCCTGCGGCAGCAGTGCGACTTCCCGCTGGCCGCAGATGAGGCGCGCCCCCGCCCGCCCGGCCTGCGGACGCGCGAGGTGCCCGGAGCGCGTGCGGCCGCCTTTGTCACGAGCGCCCAGCCTAGGCAACCGCCGCGGTCGCACGAGCTCCACACCGTCCCTGGGCGTGGCAGCACTGCTGGGCTGCCGGGGCTGTGGTGCATGGATGTTGTTCTGTCACCCATGTGGCCCACTCGTCGGCACTCGCCTCGGCATCGGCGCGCGGCTGGCCGGCGGTGAGCGGCCTGCGGTGCGAGGCGCTGGCCTGACGAGCGGCCGCGCGCGGACGGGCAGGCGGCGCGGTGGGGCCCGGCGGACGCGCGCGGGTACATGCGCGCGCTGCAGGGCACGATGCTGGCCGGCCACCAGCCGCCGGAGGGCCTGGCCGGCCTGCACGCCGCGCTGCTCGCCGCGGCCGGCCTGGAGGAGCCGGAGGCTGACGCAGCGGAAGCCGCTCCCACCTGCACGGCGCAGGCAACCGGTGCGCGGCCACGGGACCCGCAGACGTGCGTGTCTTTGAACCTTCTCTCAACCTATCCCTACACAAGTGTGCGGCCCTAGGACTGCTGATGCGTGTGTCTTTGTCGCGACGGGCAATGCCTGGCACGTCCGTGCTCTGCTCGGTTCGCCGCGGCGGCCTGCTCTGTTCCGGCGCGGCGACCGTAGACATGGCTCCTGCCTTGCCTGTGGGGACGGCAGTGTCTGACGGCAGCTGCATGCCTGTCGTGGCACAGGGCAGGCAGCGGAGCCGCCCGACCAGGCTGGCGCCGCGGGCGACGCCGAGGCGGCGCCGTACCGCCTGCTGGGCGCCCCCTACCACCCGGTGTCGAAGCGCGTGCCCGCTGACTATGCCGCGCTGCTGTGCGTGTGCGCCGCGTACCTGTGGGTCAAGCCTGAATTTCTGCACGTGCTCGTCTGTGCGCTGGAAATGTCGATGGCGGAGGCAGAGTCCCTGATCGAGCCGCATGCTGTAACCAGCTGAGAGCCGTTACAACCAACCTACGGCCACCGCTGCAAAGCGCACTCCGATGCAACTCTCAGTGGGGCCTCTCGCACACAGAGATTGCAAGACCAGCGCACAACACTGTGTTCAGTACCAGTTTCTGACGTGTTGGCAATTTAGTTGCAGTTCGTGGCGGTTTGGCGCGCGCGGCGCGCGGCGCTGCGCTGTCAGCCCTCCGTCAAGCCCGCCTCCTTCAGCACCTCGATGAATGCGTCCTCGTCGTCGTATGGCACCTCCTTGATCTCGTGCTGGAAGTAGGCCGAGATCTGGTCGATGACTGCCTTCTCCTGCGCGTCAGCCCCGCTGCTGCTTAGCTGGTTCTAAGCGCTGGAATCTTCCACAGAAAGCGCCGAAACCTTCCACAGGAGTAGATCTGCGCACGAACCGCCAGGACCACAGTGCTGCGAGCCCCAGAAGTTCTTAACTGGTAAGCACAGACATTATGCTGACGCATGCCTATTGCTGGCCGCCCGTGTCATCTTGTCCAGGCTCGCTTGCAGACTCACGGCTGCATGGAGCTTGCAGCTGCAAATGTCCGCCATGGTGAGCTCGCGTTGGCAAGGACCCAGCTCTTGAGCCTGGCTCGTTCGAGCAGGGCCTGCTTCTGACGTGATGGCTCCTGATTCACTCAGCAATGCCGCATGCTCCATGTCTGTGTTGCCAAATGCTCTATGTCTGTGTTGCCAATCGGTTGCTTCGGACGCGGCGCACCGTGAAGCCCGTCACCAGGTTGAACGCGGCGCCCTTGCGCCCAAAGCGCCCGCTGCGCCCGATGCGGTGCAGGTACGTCTCGAACGCGGGGTCGCGGTAGTTGCGCTCCACCGGCACGTCATAGTTGATCACCAGCGTCACCTGCCCGACAGGCGCGCATGGCATCAACACCTGGCAAGATCGGCCACGTCGATAAGTGACATGGAGCTCCCAATTGTCAGCCGCATGACACCGCAGGACATAGGAACACAGTTACACTTCCTAACTTGGCAGGGCCAATGCTGTTTGTTGAGAGCCACAGGCGGACATCGGCGCGCAGGCGCGGCGAAGCCCAACATTCGCGGGCGGCTGCGAGCTCAGGGCGGGCGGCGGGCGGCGGGGCGGCGCGCCTGGGTGACGTCAAAGCCGCGCGACAGCACGTCAGTCGAGATGAGCACCTTGGTGGCGCCCGCGCGGAACTCGGCCACCACGCGGTCGCGTGCCGCCTTGTCCATGCTGCCCTCGATGCTGGTGCAGCGGTGGCCATCGCGCTCCATCTGCGCGCCGGGCAGGCACTCGTTCTAGGGTAAATGGTCTCCTCAAGATCGCGCGCCGCCTCGTTCCTGCTGTCCCTAGATGCTGGCACGGCGGTGCCCGCCGTGCTCCACCCGCACGCCAGGAGGCAGCCCTAGGGTGTGAGAGTGTGAGCGACCAGATGCACGCTGCGCCTCCATGCGCCACTTTGCGCATGGGCGTGCGCGAGGACCGCATGAAGGCCCTTGCTTGCTGATGTTAGGTGCACTCCCATATCCACCACGATCATTCGCACTTCCCTGCTCCCGGCCTGAGAATTTACACCTTGCCGCCGGCTCGATCGCATGGCGAACAGCGTCATGGCGCGAACGGGGGTCGCCAGGGGGCGGGCAGGCGCAGGGTGGGCGCGCGCCTCGGAGTGCAGCGCGCGCGCGGTCTCGCGCGTGCGCACGAAGATGATCGTCTGGCCCAGCTTCTCGCACTGCGGGAAGATCATCTCCTTCAGCACCCGCACCTTGTCCTTGGGCTGCGGGCAGTCCTGCGCGCGGCGACAGCAGCCCGGTCGGCCGCACCCCAGCACGGCCCCCACAAATGCAGTCGTGGGATGTGAGAGGAATTGAGGGTCACAGCGCCCTCTGCCACAGCGTTCAAAACATTACGACGTGGTCTGCCAGTCCAGGCCGCTCCGGGTGCAACCCTGCGGGGGGTTGCAGCATGGGGCGTCGAGGCAGGGAGGCCGTGCGCGGCGGCGGCGCGCGCGCCGTGCGGCGCGCGGGCGCGCACCACGCGGTACTGCTTGATGACGTCCAGCGACAGGTCCTCGCGCGGCACAAACACCTGCGTCGGCAGCACAGCCCCCTCGCGCTCTCGTTCCCAGCCCGCACTGCAGCACATGCGCCACATGCGCCTGGCCCCTCCCCAGCACCTATTTGTAAGCTCTGCAGTCACCTGTGCATGCCATGCGGCCCTGAGCAGAGGCGCCAGGCGATAGATAGCAAAGCTGCCTGGGGTTAAGACACACCCCGACACTTCACGTCTTTCTCATTTCTCTCAACCCTCTCTCACGCGCACACGCGAGCGCACGCGCGGGCACTTCTTGGCAGGCCAGGGCTGGCGAAAGAGGCGGGGCCGGTTGCGCGCCGGGGCGGCGCGGCGGGCGCGCCTGGTTGGCGTCCGGCACGACCTTGAGCGCAAAGCTCTTGACCCGGTCGTTGAAGGTGGCGGAGAAAAGCAGGATCTGCACGTCCTGCCGGCCCGTCGCCAGGCGCACCTCCTTGATCATGCGCACCGAGTCCGAGGCAAACGCGTCCACCTACCGGCCGCGCCGCGCGACCCCGCTGTGGCCGGCCTCTCCGGCAGGCCCGCAAGGCTGCGCAGTCATCCCGCTGACAGCAGGGACAGCGGTGTCTGTGGCTCTGCTGTGCATGCATGACCTGCGAGCCAGGCCGGCGCGGCGTCCCGCAATTGTGTCCAGCAAGAGCGCGGAGACGCCTGTGGCGCGCGGCGTGCAGGGCATGCGGGCGGCCGCTCACCTGCGCGCTCCACGCGGCTGGGGCACACAGGGCCCATGCGACAAGGGGGCCCGCGGCGCGCGTGCGTGCAGCCGGCAACGCGGCGCGGCGCGGCGCGGCGCGCGCCTTGAGCATCTCGTCCGCCTCGTCGAACACCAGGATGCGAATCGCCTTCACGCTAAGCACGCGCTTGGAGAGCCAGTTCTTCAGCTTGCCGTGCGTGCCGATGATGACCTGGTCGACGATGCGCGTCTGCCTGCGCGCGGCGCGCGCGCGGCGCCTCGGCGCGCGCCCCGCACGGTTGCAGCGCCGCGCGCTGGCCTGCCGGCGCAGCTGGCAGAAGCTGCCTTGCACAGTCCTTCGCTTGTGACAGAAGTAAGGAAAACCCCAAGAAAACGTGCAGACCCGCCGCTTGGTAAATCTGGCTCGAGGCAATTGGTGCGCAGCGCCGCGCGCAGGCGACAGCGGAGGTGCCAACATGCGCCCACACAGCAGCTTTGCCGCGGCCCCGTCGGTTGCCCTTATCGGCCACGGCGCTTGCGCGCGCACCGCGTGACCTCAAAGTCGGCGGCGGCGGTGGACGTGGCGGTGATGCCCGCGTGCCGCCCCATGCGCTCCAGGACCTGCAGGTTCTGGACCACCAGCTCGCGCGTGGGGCACACGCAGAGCGCCTGCGGCTGCGCCAGCGCCGGGTCCACGCGGCTCAGCATGGCGAGCACGAAGCACGTCGTCTTGCCGCTGCCGTTGTGCGCCTGGCCCGGCGCCCAGCACCATTACTCACTTCAGCGCGTAGCGCGGGCTCTCTAACGCAGACGAGGACATGTGAGTGCAGCCCATCAGAACTCTTAGCAAACGCAACAGCCACAGAGCAGCAGCTAGGCAGCACTTGCATCATGCCTGTGGTGGCCAACACGGCACTGTGTCCCCGTGCGGCCAGGTCAGGCTCGCAAACTCCCATGCAGCCAGGCTCACAGCTCCCATGCAGCGCCCTAGCAGCTAGCAGCTGCCGCTGCGGGGCGCCGCCGCGCCTGCGCAATGAGGCTCCGGTACGGCGGCTCCAGGATCATGGGCAGCGTGGTCGCCTGGATCCGCGACGGCTTCTCAAACTTCATCTCCGTGTACAGCCCCTGGCGCGCGCCCGACCCGCGTCAGCCCGGGCGCGCGCCCGCGCCGCTGCCGGCCGGCAGGCCGGTGCAGCGCATGCGTTGCCGAATAGACCCACACGCTATGGCCGCCACCAAGCCCGCCCGGGCAGGTAGGCAGTGCTGACAGTGCACCGCCCTGCCGCTGCCCCTGCCCCTGCCCTGGGCGCGGCCGCACTCGCAGCGCGCCAAGTGCCCGGCCTGCAGCAGCGGCAGGCTCCGTCATTGAGGCTGCTGGCGTATGCGCATCGCACAGCAGCCGGCTGCCTCGGAGCCGCAGGCGCGCCCGCGCGCGGCCGCGCGCGCCTGCAGCAGCGGCTGGCTGATGGGCAGGTCGTCGAAGCTGGCGGCAGAGGTGTACGGCGTATCGCCCGCGTGCACCGTCCGGATCTCGTTGTCCTCTGGCTCCTGCAGGCCCGGCGCTGTCGACGCGGCGCCCTCCTTCTCATCCGGCCGGTCCGGCGCCGCCGCCGGTGCCGCCGCCTCGCCGCCGGCGGCACTGTCGGCGGCGCCGGCAGCGCCGCTGTCGGCGCCGCCGCCGGCGGTGCCGTTTGTGGCGTTGGCGCTGCCGCCGGCAGCGCCGTCTGTGGTGCCGTCGGCGGCGCCGCGGGCGTCTACCTGTGCCCGGGCGAACAGCTTTCCGGTGGCCGGAAGGCGGTGTCAGTGCCGTGTCCAGGGAGGCTGCTGGCGGCAGTGGGCAGGCGGCCGGCCGGCACCTGGACCGCGCCGAGGCTGTCCGCCAGGCGCGACACGTCGTGCGTGCCGGGCGCCACGTGCTCAAAGCCGGGCGGCGCGTCTGCGCGCGAGCGCCGGCGCACTCAGCAGCCTGGAGCCCCGAGTGCAATGGCTCTCGCGTCGCGGCCCTGGGGCTTGGGGGGGTTCACCGTCGTCGTCTGCCTGGCCTGATGGCGCAGCCGGCTCTGCGGGGACCTCGTCATCAGCCCACTTCTCCTTTGCCTTCTCCTTCGCCTGCACAGTCCCGTGCGAGTGAGCACACCACACGCAGTGGCGCGCAAGCTAGCACCAGAGCCGGCCAAGCGCTGTTGATTTGCCAGCAGTGAAAACATCCACGCAGCAACGTAGCAGCTCTAATGAATTGCACAATTCAGGCGCGCTACTTCATACTAACACAGTTGCTGAAGGCGCACTGGAGGTTCCATGCCCGCTGTACGCTGCTCGCACGCCTCGACCACCAGCACGCCTGCAACCTTGTGTGGGTCTGCTGAAGATGTTAGCTTACAGGCGTATTTGTTTTGTCAGCTCACTCGTCTTGGCCCAAGCTCTGTCAACACGCCTGCTTTGCAAACTCTGTGTTGGAGCTGCAGCGGCCTAACCCTCTTATGCCCTGCAAAGTCGAGCACCGAACAAAAAGTCGTGAACAGAAGGGGGAATCGAGGAGTGCAACAAGGAGAGGATCGCTATCGTGTGCATAACTGCTATGCGCTGACTGCTGCTTCGAGCTGCAGCATGCACAGGATGGCGGGCGCGGCGCTGTGTTTCTGGTCGGCGCTGGTCCTGGAGCTGGGCGCCGTGTCCTTCTTCACGTTCTGGGGGCTGCGATGGCAGCTGCCGCAGCTGCACTCCTTGCGCGACTGGTTGGACGCGTACAGCTGGTCGGATGGCTGCCTGGACGTGTGGCTGCAGAGCGTGGCGCACTGCGCGCTGCTGGCGGTGCACATGCTCTGCATGGCCGGGCGGATGAGCAAGCGCGTCACCGCGCTGCGGTCCCACAAGCGCGCGCGCACGTTCGTGTGGGCGGTCACCTCGGGCTGCCAGGCGTGCCTGCCGCTGCGGGGCTCCGTGAGGTTGTCGTGCGGCTCTCCTGCGTGCCCCGCATCAGCTTCGGCGAGCGTGTGCAGGTGCTGCTGCTGGCCAAGGCTGTAGCGGTGGCCGTGTCGGGGCAAGAGTGGCTGTGGCCGGCGCGCGAGCACCCGGGCGCTGTCGGGCTGGTGTACCTTTACTCCGCCCTCTGCGCCAGCCTGGCGGCGCTGTTCGCGCTGCGCCGCGCGGCCGACGCCCTCCTCGTGGGCACGCGCCCGGCCGTGCTGCCGCCGGGCCTGTGCGCCTGAGTGACACGCTGGTGCTCTTTTGTGCAGTAGAAAAGAATATTATTGCTTTATGGCAGGACAGGAGCGCGGCGTGCCAAGCAGCACACTGTCTCTGGCCTCTATGAGGCCGGGCGCTTACCTGCAGCGCAGTGCCGCAGGATCAAAGCAGGCCAGCAAGCGCTTTCCGGCGAGCGCTGGTGACTAAGGCAAGGCACTGGTGATATGAACAAGGCGCGGCGCCGCGCAGAGTGGGAGGAGCGCAGCGTGGCGGGCGGGGAGGGCGCGGAGGAGCCGCTGCTGGAGAAGGCCGGCGCCGGCGCCGAGCAGGAGAGCGCGGACAAGCGCGGCACGATCACGCTGCTGCTGCACTACAGCGCCTATGATGCGCACCTTCTGCTGGTCGCCTTCTCGGCGGGCGCGCGCCCGCGCGGCGCAGACCCCGCCCATAACCCTTAACCTAGTCCCTGACGGAGCGCACGATTTGCTTGCGCGGCCGCGCGCCGCGCCGCTCGCCGGCAGCGGCCTGCAGGCTGGTGCGGCCTGCAGGGCAGCGAACGACGGGAGGGCCGGGCGCAGCGGCAGCGCTGCCGCGTTGCACCAACAACCTGCACGCCTTGCGCCGAGTCGTCGCCGGGCCGGCAAGCGGCCGGGACAGCTGTTGCGCGCCTGCTGACGCGGCGCCCGCGCGCGCGCGCCGGCCGCAGGCGCCGTGGCGGCGCTGGGCCAGGCGCTGATCCCGTTCTACACGGGCCGCATCATCGACTATGCCAGCATCGACCCCGACCCCGCCGCGTTTGAGCACACGATCGTGCTGCTCGTCCTGGTCTCGCTCGGCTGCGCCATCTTCTCCGGCGTGCGCGGCGGTGCGGCCCCGGCCGCCCCCGCTGATTATGTTGGCCTCTAACCCTATCCCTAGCCCTGACCTGTCGCGCGCTTACGTCCATCGTGTTCCTGCTGGCTCACGCCCACTTCATGTGCCACGGTTTTCAAGTGAACGCCCTGTGCAAGCTTGCTGCGCGCTCGCATGCAGCACACCCTTGCACCTTCAAGCCACTGTGTTTGCTGAGTTGAACGTGCACGACGCCTCGCTGGGTGCCACCCATGTCACCAGCTCTCTTGGGGCCACATCCGGCCACCAAACACAAGCGGAGGTCTGCGCTCGTGTCTTCTGTCATGCAAGGTGTTCACGCCTGCAGAGGCCCTGGTGTGTCAGCTGGTGGTGCCACTCACACGAAAGCGACCTGGTCTGCGCGCAGGCGTCTTTACGGTGTGCATGGCGCGGCTGAGCGTGCGCATCCGCAGCCGCCTCTTCGACAGCATCCTGGCCCAGGAGCTGGGCTACTTTGACTGCACGAAGACGGGTGCGCGAGGGGCCCCCGCTGCGCTGGCCCGCGGCTGACCTTCATGCAAGGCCTGTGCGCTGTGACCGCATTTTCAGCATGCCGCAGCACTGGCGAAACAACTGATACCAGTGCTGCTGCGCACCGCAGGCGAGATCACCAGCCGGCTGTCGGCGGACACCACTACCGTCTCCGAGCAGATCTGCCTCAACCTGAACGTGCGCGCCCGTGGCGGCTGCAGAGCAGTGTCACATCCCCCTGTCTCCCGCGCTGCCTCATCGCTCTGTCCACCGCGTCAGACGCAGACCCCGTTACCTAAGAGCCTGGCCTCGTGAGCCTGGTGCGAGCAGACACGTCAAACCGGGTGGTAGGCGGAGCGGGCCGGCTCGTGCTGCCGGCATCCGGCGCGCCGGCTGCCGGCCACTCACCGGGGCGGCGCAGGCGGCGCTGCGCTCGCGGGTGGCACTGCGCTCGCTGACGCCGGGCTGCGGCGGCGCAGATGGCGCTGCGCTCGCTGACGCAGGCGGCCATGGTGCTGGTGTTCATGTTCGACGCGAGCTGGCGGCTGACGGTCATCACGTTCATCTCCATCCCCTGCGTCATCCTGCTGTGCCAGGTGTACGGGGAGTACCTGCGGTGCGCGCCCGGCGCCGCGCGCGCGTCCGGGGGCGGGGCCGCGCTGCGGCGCGGCGGCGCGGCGCCTGCTGGGCTGGGGCTGGTGCTGCGGGAGCCGGGCCGGGCGGATGTCTCCATAGCTTTGCTGCTCGTCCCCGCATCTCTGGGAGCAGGGCGCGCCCTTTCTAAGGGTCTGGCAGCAGAGCGCGCTCTTCCAGGTTTTGGGAGCGGAGCGTTCTCTTCGAAGGACCTGGGAGCAGAGCGCGCCCATCCCCCGTTTAATGGGAGCAGAGCGCGCCCGCGCGATTGCGGACATGCGCCTGAGCACTATGCGACAGCCGAGCCAGCGGCCTGCCTCGCTACGCCGCGCGCCGCGGCGCCCGCCCGCCGATCCGCCCGCGCCCCAACCCTAATCCTCGACCCCAATTCTGTCCCGGCGCCGCAGGAAGCTGTCGGAGGCGGTGCAGACCGAGCTGGCCAATGCGCAGAGCGTGGCGGAGGAGGCGCTGTCGTCCATGGCCACCGTCAAGGCGCATGCGGCCGAGGCGTCCACGCGCGCCGCCTACCAGGCCTGCCTGCGCGCGTACAACGCGCTGCAGGCGCGCGCGCGGCGCTCCGGGGCTAGGGTAGGTTAGGGCGCGGGGCTCCGGGGCGCCTTGCACGGCTGGTTGCTGGCACCTGCACTCAGTTTCTGCAGTCCGGGGCCCTCTCACGCCTGCGTCGCGAGGCGTGCCAGCGGCAGCGGCGGCGCGGCAGCGGAGCGCAGCACCCTGCTGCCCCAGGCAGCGTTTGCCCTCTGCGCGGTGCCTGGCATCCTTTGGAGCAGCACCGGATGAGCTGGCCGCGGTATGTCGGGGTCGGCGATCAGCGGCGGGTAGCTGACAGACCAAGGCGCTCTGCACGCCGCTTATTGGGTGTAGGGCTATATATCCTACCCTACCCTACCCTACCCTACCCTACCCTACCCTACCCTACCGCACGGCGCGTGCAGGTCAAGGAGGCGCTGGCGTACGCGGCCTACGCCGCAACCAACACGTTCCTGCCGAACGTCATCAATGCCGTCACGCTCTTCTATGGTGCGGCGCCCTGCCGTGACTGTGACTGTTACGGACTCCGCACGGCGCTCCGCCGCGTTCACGACCGTGGCCTAGCCCGACGGCGTCCTGTTGCGATCATGGCCGTGATGGAGCCCTTGTTGCCCGGCGCCTGCGCCGCCTGCAGGGTGTCGCGCCGCTCCTGCGCCCGGCGTCCCACTGCGGCCGATGCGGGGGGTGGGGCTGCGCAGGCGGGCGGCTCGTCCTGGACGGCCGCATGTCGGCCGGCTTGCTGGTGTCCTTCATGCTGTACCAGCAGAGCCTCAACTCGGCCTTCCAGGCGCGTCGGACACTCTTGTCTTCCCCCTCAGACCCCCATTTTCCAGCTCTCTTGGCCGCCGCTGGCGCTACTCGGACGGCCGCGTTGCGGCGCACTCGCCTCGCACGCCCTGCGCTCAGACGGCCGACGACCGGCGCTCACCATGTCGGTGCCTGTCATCCTGACAGTGGCAGACGGCCCGCCTACGCCCCTGCAACACAAGAGGCCCGCTCTCCCCCGGCGCTCGCAAGCGCCGGGAGATAGGGTTAGAGTAGGGCAGGGTAGGATATGGCCTACCCTACCCTAGCCCATTCGTATATCGTGCGGCTGACGGCGCCGGCGCTCGCGCGCAGTCCATGGGCGACGTGTTCTCGTGCCTCAGCGCCGCGGTGGGCGCGGCCGACAAGGTGGTGGAGATGATCAAGCGCGTGCCGCGCATGCCGCCGTCGGGCGCGCTTGCGCCCGCCAACTTCAGCGGGCGCGTCGAGCTGCGCGATGTCGGTGCGCCCGCGCGGCCTCTGCCTGCGCGCAGCAGCAAGGCCGCGCCATGTGTGCTGCGGCGGCCGAGGCTCCCGCTGTCTCACTGAGCATGCAATACGGTCCAGGTCCTGCAGTTGCAGACTCCACTGATGTGCAGTGGCACATCAATTTTGTGAAGTGCGGAGCTAGGGTGTGGCAGTTTTGCCGTCGTGGCCTCGCATTGGCCATGGCGCAGTCGCCGGGCATGCAAAGACTGCAAGCAGGCGTCGCGGACATGCGACTCATGCTACGCCAGCGCCGCCTGCGCTGCGCAGACTTTTCGTACCCTGCGCGGCCCACGCTGCGCGTCCTCAGCGGCGTGTCGCTGCAGATCAACCCTGGCGAGGTGCGCGCGCGCGGCCGCATGCGGGGCGTGCGCAGCGTCCCCCATGTCTGCGTGGTCGGACGTGCGTTGGTGCGGCATCTGCATGCGGGACAGTCCCGGCGGCGGTGTCGGCAGCCTGGCGGGCAGGCGAGGCGGGCGTGACATGCGTGGGTTGCTGCTGTCCAGGGAGCTGGGCCAACAACGCGTGCATGCTGTGGGACAGCTCGCCGCTGTGGTGGCTCATCATCGCTGCCTGGGGGTCCAGAGAAACAGCCCACGCGCGCTGTATGACGGCTCGTTGCGGCGCGCAGGTGGTGGCGCTGGTGGGGCCGTCGGGCGGCGGCAAGAGCTCCGTCGTGAAGCTGGTCGAGCGCTTCTACACGTGCGCGCCCCTCGCGCCCGCCCGAGGCGGCGCAGGCCGTGCGCGTGTTGCCTGTCTGAGGCTGTGCCGAGTTTTTTTTTTTTGTGCCTTGCTGACTTTGCTTGCAGCCGGCCAGAGCATACCAAGCTATGCACACCAGGTATGTGTTGCCCTGGCTGCTCTGCGCATGCAGTGGGCTTGCATGGTGCGCGTCTCCCACCGACCCTGTGCAGGCCCTGCGTCGTGACCCTACTTGCATGGAGCCCCTGCTTGGCCTCCCCGCTCCGCAGCGCAATGCACTGCCGCCCAGGTCCAGCAGCAGCCCAGTACCCTGGGCGCAGCCGAGAGGTGTATTCATCATCATCCAATGTGGCTGAAGCGTTGACCTGTGACGTCGAGGTCCCCACTGAAGTCTTGCGCGCGGGCTGCAGCCCGAGCGGCGGCGCGGTGCTGCTGGACGGCCGTGACGTGGGCGCGTACGACGCGCGCTGGCTCAGGCGCCGCGTGGCGCTGGTGTCGCAGGCGCGCCTGCGTCGAGCGCGCGCGCAGCAGGGTCGTAGCCTGCATGCCCTCGCAGGCCGCCCCTGGTCGCCCCGGCAACCTGACCGTACCTTTAGGGTACACCCTCAGCATGAAGCGCTACGAATGCGCGCCTGTCGGCGAGCGGAGCCCGAGCGCGCGACCGCCAGCGCGGGGGCAGTCGAGATAGGGTAGGGTAGAACATGGTAGGGTCTTGACCGCGCGCGCGCGCGCGCAGGAGCCGGTGCTGTACGCGCGCAGCGTGCGGCGCAACATCCTGTACGGCCTGGAGGAGGCGGACGGCGAGGCGCCGGGCGAGGTGCCGAGCGACGAGGCGGTAGAGCAGGCCGTGCGCCTGGCCAACGCGCACAGCTTCATCTCCGAGTGGCCGCAGGGTTACGACACGGTGCGCGTGGTTTAGGGTAGGGTAGGGTTCACCGCGCCGCGCCTCAGCCCCATGCGCTACAGCGGCTGCAGGCGGCTCTCCTGGCGCGCGCGGCCGGCGCCGAGGGCGGACGGCCGCTCGAGCACAGCAGCACTCTGCGCCTGTCTGCGAAGCATGCTGCCAAGCTGTCTTGGGCATGCACGCAGAGCGCTCCGGGGCTGAGTCGGAGGTCCTGCCGCGCAGGACTGCGGCGAGAGGGGGACCACGATCTCCGGCGGCCAGCGGCAGAGGTGCGCGGGCCGGGCCATGTTCGGCGCGGGAAGTGCTCTGCGCGCGTCCCAGCCAAAAGCATCGCGCTGTTATGGCTGCATGGGGACGGCGTGCGCACAGGACTGGCAGTGCCCAATGTGTGGATGCAGGGCCTGACATGCCCACGCCGCGGTCGCAGGCTAGCTATAGCGCGCGCGCTCGTGCGGCGGCCGTCGGTGCTGCTGCTCGACGAGGTGCGCCGGCCGCCCCACCCAGCATCCCTCCGCTGGGCGCTTCTTGGTAATGGGACGTGGGCAGCGTGCCTGGGCGCTATGACCTTCTGCCTGCCCCTGCTGCTGGTAGTGCACTGCGCGAGTGCTTTGGCCGCTCCGCGCGCTCACAAGGGCGGCCGCCAGACTCCCTGGGCTTGAACGGTGGGCCGCCGCCCATGCCTGCTTGCTCCTTGCGCGCGGCGCTGGCCGGAGCGCATGCTGCCGCCGCGGCCGTCGCTGCGCTGCGCGCCCGCGTCCGTCAGGCAGGTGTTTGCTCGAACGCGCGAGCGATGGGTATGTACCCTATCCCTACATTGCGCAGGCGACGAGCGCGCTGGACGCGGACAGCGAGGCGGTCGTGCAGGACGCGCTGGACCGGCTCATGCGCGAGCACACTGTGCTCGTCATCGCGCACCGGCTGTCCACCGTCGTGAACGCCGACCGCATTGTGTACGCCCCCGCGGCTGCGCGGCTTGCGGGCGCTGCAGGCCTTCGTTGCGTTCAGCCGTTTGCGGATTGACCCATGAGGCTTCAGAACGCTTTGCTGCAGCAAGTAAGCGACTGATGCCGTGCTTGACTGAGTCCTGACGCGCTGCTCTGATAGGTTGTGGAGCTGGTGCAGCACACCCGAGGCGCCACAGCCTCCGCAGTCTAGGCCTTTGGTAGCTGCACGGCGGACACCCTGTCTCGCTGGCGCGCCTCGCGGTGTTTGAGCCTCGAGCCTCAGACAGGCTGACGCGCTCGGCCGCGCGCGCAGGGTGATCGCCGACGGCGCCGTGCAGGCGGTGGGCACGCACGAGTCGCTGCTGGAGGCGGGCGGCCTGTACGCCAACCTGGTGCGCAAGCAGCTGGCGGGCTCTGTCGCGGGCTCCAGCGCGTCGCTGCGGCAGATCGCGTCGACCGCCTCGCTGCACCAGCACGACTAGTGTCAGGCCTCGTTCTAGCTCGCCGCCGCCCCGCGTTAGGCGCCCAGCGGCCGACACAGGCTCCCCCGAAACGTCCGAAGAGCGGCCGGCTGTGCTGCGGCGCGCGCTGGAGAGCTGCGCACTGTCGGTGCTCGAACTCTTGCTTCCCTGTTGAAGCCGGGGCGTCGCCGGCTGTGCCCCGTGCGCGGCCGGCCGCGCACACCTAGGGCAGACCATAGTGCCCTGCATGCTAGCTGTCTGACGGCCCCGTTTGCCTCTTCTCTGCACTTGTCTGTGTGTCTCTACTGGGTGACCCGATTGAATAGCGTCGTTCTTTACAAGTTGCATCATGCGTCATAGACCACCCTGCATGTCATCTGTAGCCGCGCTAGGCGCCCGTGTAAGGTCGCGAGCCCCGCGCGCGCGGGCCCCGCATCGCCCTCGCACTGCAGCACGGCCGCCACCAGGGCCGCCAGCAGCGCCGACTGCTCCGCGGGCTGCTTGCCGCCGGCGTCCAGGTAGCCCGCCGCGCTCTGCATCACGGCCGCGGCAATGTCTGGGTATGCCTGCGTGCGCGCGCGTAGCACGTCAGCCACATCACCAGCTCACCCGCCCGCACAGGCCACTGATGCACCCGGGCGCCCACGCCCCGCGTCGGCCGCCGGGCAATCCCGTCATGCGGTGCTGTCAATCAAAGCGCACTGGGCAGCCCTGCAAAACAAAAGGACAGCACCGGCGGGCTGCAGGACAGGTCTAGTGCCCACATCGCCGGTCCTGGGCAGCTGCAGAAGAGCATAATATCTTGCAAGCATACTTTCAAGCACTAGCAGAAGGCCCGCCGCAGCCCGCGGCGCACCGGCAGGCTGCGCGCGGCGCCGCCCAGGCACGCCAGCGCCAGGTCCAGCGCGCGCAGCGGCGCCGCCGGCGAATAGGGTAGGGTATGCTCGGCCGCGCCGCCGCGCAGCGCGCGCAGCACGCCCGGCACCGCCGCCTGCAGCGCCGCCCACTGCGGTGCACCGCCCCCGCCCGCCGCGCCGCCGCGCGCCAGCCCGGCCCAGCCCCAGCGCGCCGCGCCCAGCCGCCACAGGCGCGCCGCGGCCGCCGACACGTCGGCGCCGCGCACCGCCTCGCCCGTGGACGCAGCCAGCGGGCCGAGCAGCGTCACGGGAGCGTCCGCGGGCGCGCCGCCGCCGCCGGGGCACGCCGGCGCGTCCAGCACGTCCTGCACGACGTCGGCGAGCGCGGCGTGCACGGCGCGGCCGAGCGGGTCGCCGCCGCCGGCGGGCGGCGGCGCGAGCGCGGCCGGCCAGGCGAGCAGCGCGGCGAGCAGGCGCGGCAGGGCGGCGGCCGGGTGCGCCGCGTGCGCGCGCAGCAGCTCGTACACGAGCACGCGGGCGGCCTGCGCGCGCGGCGCGTCAGCCACGTGCGGGACTGTGCGCCGCGCCAGCCTGCGCCGTTCCTGCACAGAAGCGCAAAATCCCACTGCAGGGACGCGCCAGACGGCGTGGCCGCGCGGGCGGGCGCGTCCGAGAAGGCGCTCAGGCGCCAGGAAGGGAAAGCCAGCATGACTCCAGACTGAATGATGCCGTCCTGTCCTGAGCTGCAAAATTAATCAAGGAGGTCCCGGGAGGCGCGCGCCTGCACGGCGCCCTGCAGCCGGCACAGGCCGGCCGCGGCCGCGCACAGCGCGCAGGCCTCGTTGCCGAACGCGCCGAGCGGCGCGGCCGCGCGCGCGAGCGCGCGCGCCGCCAGGTGCGCGCGCAGCGCGCCCAGCACGCCGCCGCGCGCGCCGGCGCCGCGCGCGCGCGCGTCCAGCCCCGCCGCGCACGCCAGCAGCCACTCGAACGTGCGCCGGCGGCCCGCCTCCTCGCTCAGCCAGCCCGCCGGCTCGGGCTCGGC
>JAABUQ010004513.1_pt1 | contig 23613 bp, 21 predicted proteins | sample 5560001 | NCBI WGS metagenome assembly JAABUQ01 (sample SAMN10711888, study PRJNA513371) | rock metagenome | isolation source: Antarctica rocks | place: Antarctica: Victoria Land, Finger Mt nord | collected 2015-12-18 | reverse complement strand
GCGCCCCGCTCGAACCAGCTCCACCATCTGACGCCGAAACTCCGGCGCGTACGGAGCGCGTGTCTTGGGCATGGAATACACCTCCTGCGAAAGCCTGGGGGTGTCCACGAAAGCGGGTCAACTCCAGCGCCCTATGCCGACGCGCGCCGCCGCCGGCCGAGGTCAGACGCTGCAATTCGTCGACATGATGCTGGATCACACCCACGTTCTGCGCCGCGAACGCTTTCACATCCGGATCGGTGCCGCTCTGCGCCTCGGTCTGAAACAGCGTCAGCTGGTCCTGGTGGTCCGCTAGCTGGCCCGCCAGGTACTGCTGGTTGAACGCCCTGCCGCGAAGGCCATTCAGCGTGTCATACGTCTGCTGATGCGGCGCATCCAGGGTCGTGGACGGCGAGAGTCGCTTGGTCTGTGCGAGCTGCATCAACCGATCGTTCACCGGCGTGTGCTCGCGCACCATCTGTTCGCCGAAGCGTCGCACCGCCGGCGTGCCGCCCTTCTTCGCGGCGAGCTGGCCGAGTTGGACCTCGGCGACGCCGCCTGCCGCGGCCTGATTGATGAAGTTGGTGTCCGTTGTGGACAAGGTCGGGTTGACCTGCGCCTGCGCCGCGAATCGGGGTCAGCGCCGAGCTGATGACGGCGGCCAATCCGCTGCTGACCAGCCGCAGACCATAATTCTGGATCAGCGCGTTGAGCGCCACCATCAACAGCGCGACCAGCGCCAGCCGCGCGAGCAGGCGCGGATTGACCCGGTTGTCGGCACCGCGCCACCAGCGCCAGGCGAGCAGCAAGAGCCCGGCGATGGTCCATCGGGTCCCGGAGAAGAAGCCGGGCGGCACGGCCCCCGTACCCACCTTGAGGGCAAGCCAATTGGAGCCCCAGATCAGGCACATCAGCCCGAACAGCAGCTTCTGGCGCGCGCTTGCGGGCTGCTGAGCGAGCGGCGGCGCGCGCGTCACATGCGGATCAGGCGTAGTCCTCGGCCACGGTCCGGTCTTTGTGCCGGTCGGAAGCGATGGCATTGAAGATCACCGATAGCACCGCCGCGACGACGATGTTCACCACAAGTGAGGAAACCGCGATGTAGCAGGGCACCGTCGTGCCAAACAGCGTAAGCGGGTAGATCGCCGCCTTGAAACCCAAGGTCCAGGCCATCCAGGTGCCGAGGCCGGTGCCGACCGCCCAGCCGATCAGCAGCGCCCAGCCGTGCAACATGCGCGTGTAGAGCGCGAGCACGACGGAGGGCAGGATCTGGATGATCCAGATGCCGCCGAGCAACTGCAATTGCAGCGCATAGGGCAGGTCGAGCGCGAAGATGAACACCAGCGCGCCCGCCTTCACCACCAGGGAGGCCAGCTTGGCGACGCGGCTTTCCTCGGCGTCGGTGCAGTCCGGGCGGATGAACTCGCGATAGATGTTGCGGGTGAACAGGTTGGCCGTGGCGATCGACATGATCGCGGCAGGCACCAGCGCGCCGATCGCAATCGCGGCGAAGGCGAGGCCTACGAACCAGCTCGGGAACGCCGCCAGGATCAGCGCCGGGATCGAGAAGTTGTTGCCGTAACGTTTGAAGCCGGCGGCGTACTCCGGCATCTGCTGCACGCCGTAGGCGATGGCCATGAAGCCGAGCAGCGACAACAGCCCGAGCACCAGCGAGTAGGCCGGCAGGAGCGCCGCGTTGCGCCTTATCACCCGCGCACTCGATGAGGAGAGGATGCCGGTGATCGAATGCGGGTAAAGCAGCAAGGCGAGCGCGGAGCCGAGTGCGAGGGTCGCGTAGGCGCTGAACGAGCCGAGCGTGCCCGCCGGCGGCGCCGCGAGAAGCTGCTTGGCCGCCGGCACCTTGGCGAAGATCGCGCCGTAACCGCCAAGATGCAGCGGGATGACGATGATCGCCGCGATGACGGTGACGTAGATCAGGACATCCTTGACCACCGCGATCATCGCCGGCGCCCGCAGGCCGCTCGAGTAGGTGAAGGCGGCCAGGATGACGAAAGCGATGATCAGCGGCAGGTCGCCCACGAACCCGCTGGTCTCGACGCCCAACGCGCCGATGACGACCTGCATGCCCACGAGTTGCAACGCGATGTAGGGCATCGTCGCGAGCAGCCCCGTCAAGGCCACGGCGAGCGCCAGCCAGCGGTTGCCGAAGCGGCCGCGCACGAAGTCCGCCGCCGTGACGTAGCCGTGCCGATGGGCAACGGCCCAGAAGCGCGGGAACACGACGTAGAGGATCGGGTAGACCATGATGGTGTACGGCACGGCGAAGAAGCCGAGCGCGCCGGCGCCGTAGATCAAGGCGGGCACCGCCACGAAGGTGTAGGCGGTGTAGAGGTCGCCGCCCAACAGGAACCATGTCACGAACGTGCCGAAGCGACGGCCGCCCAGCCCCCACTCGTGCAGCAGGTCGAGATCGCCCCGCCGCCAGCGCGCGGCGAAGAAGCCGAGTCCGGTCACGAACACGAACAGGACGACGAAAACGGTCAGGGCGGTCCAGTTCATCGGCCGCTCTCAGCTTTCGGCACGGTAGACGGCGACGCACAGCACCGCGGACAGCACGATCCAGAGCAGCTGATACCAATAGAAGAATGGGACGCCGAAAACGCTCGGCTCGATGCGATTGTAGGAGGAGACCCACATCGTGGCGATGAACGGCAACAACAGGAGCAGCCGGCCCCAATGAGCGCGCCGTAGCGGCCGGTGATCGTCTTGCTGCATGGTCATCTCGGATCAGCTTCTCCCGTCGGACGGGATTACGGTAATCCGGCAAGCGCGTAAATATCTCGTGAAGGACTCATGCCGAGTCTCACTGACGAGAATTCGCTCAAGCCGCGTCATTGCGAGCCGCCGCTTGGCGGCGTGGCAATCCAGGAGCACGGAATGAATGTCGCGGGCCGCCCTGGATTGCTTCGTCGCAAGAGCTCCTCGCAATGACGAGTTTTGTCGGCGGGAGTCAGCGTTTCCGAGACTCGGTATCAGCTACCAAGAGGACTTCAGGCAGCAACCCGCGTGCCCTCGATGTCGGCGACTGCGCGCGCGTCCCGCGCCGAGCGCGCGACGAATCGACGCCGCCGCCACTGCATCGTGCGCCAGGCGAGCCGGGCGGAGACGTCGGACAACCGACCGCGCGGCGGCAGGCCGATCGCCTTGAACATCATGCCCACCGCGCGCTCGATGTGCCGGAACCGATACAGCGCCATCGCCCCGGATAGATAGGCCGCCATGCAGCGCTCATGCTCGTACGGCATGCCCTCGGGGTCATTGCTGCAATGATACGCGAACGCGAGCTCGTCATCCTCGGTCTCGCCGACGCGGCCGGCGGCGATGCGCAAGCGGCGCAACACGCCGATGTCCTCACGCGCGAGATACCGGCGCAGATGATCGTAGAACAATTTGAAATGGCGAAACTCGTCGCTGGCGATCAGCCGACAAATGTGCTGCAGCACCGGCTCCTGCGTCGCTTCCGCGAGCGCCGTGTAGTAGCTCGATGTCCCGGTCTCCACCATGCAGCGCGCGATCAGTTCGCCGCTGCGCGAGCCGCGGATCGAGGCGTCGGCTCCGACATCGATTTTGTAGCCCGTCCGGTAACGGTCGAAGGCCGCGAGGTAGTCCCACCCGGGATCGGCAAGCGAGGCCCAGCGGCCAAGCGCATCGCCGTGCTGCACCTCCTCGACCGCCCAATTGTCGGCGGCGCGGCGGAAATCGGGATCGTCGCTGAAGACATTGGTGAGGTACAGCGCGTAGTCCGTGCCGTTCCTTTCCACCATCGCCGCAGCCTTGATCAGGGAAACGGTCTGCGGGTCTACCTTGGTCGGATCGAACCGGTCCCAGGCGACATCATCGATGCGCCAGTGCTTCATGCTGAGCTAAGTCCGCGTACATTGTAACCACGAGCCGACGGCGAAGACCCGCCGCGCTGCCCAACGTGACGACAGTGCCACCAGTTTCGCGGCGGGGACACCCTGCGCCCTCCCGAGTGACACATGGCGGACGCATGTTGCCGAAAAGCAGCAGCAGGCCTCAGCCCGTCTCCGCCGCCTCGATCATGGCGCGGGCGGATTGCATCCGCTCCATTTCGGCGTCCAGCGCGGGAACATCGGCCTTGTCCGCCGCCGCATACGCCGCCTCGGCGGCACTGAGGCGCCGCTCGCCCTCGGCACGGGACACCTCCGCCACCGGCACGGCCTCGTCCGCCAGCACCGTGCAGCGTTCCGACGTGATCTCGGCGAAGCCGCCGGCCACGAACAGACGGGTGGTGACCTGGTTGCCCTCGTAGAGCCGGATCGTGCCACCGCGCAGCAATACGATCATCGGCGCGTGACCGGGCAACACGCCCATCTCTCCTTCGGAGGCGGGGATGACCACCATGTCGACCGGCCGCGACAGCAGCAGCTTCTCGGGGCTGACGATCTCCAGCGCAACGGGCATCGACGCGCTCCCTCAGGCAGCTGCCTTCATGCCATCGGCCTTCTTCACTGCCTCCTCGATGGTGCCGACCATGTAGAAGGCGGCCTCCGGCAGATGATCGTACTCGCCGGCGACGATCGCCTTGAAGCTGCGCACGGTGTCGGCGACCGGCACGAAGATGCCCGGCGTGCCGGTGAACACCTCGGCGACGTGGAACGGCTGCGACAGGAAGCGCTGGATCTTGCGCGCCCGCGCCACCACCAGCTTGTCGTCCTCCGACAGCTCGTCCATGCCGAGAATCGCGATGATGTCCTGCAGCGACTTGTAGGTCTGCAGGATGCGCTGCACCTCTCGCGCGATGTTGTAATGCTCCTCGCCCACGATGCGCGGGTCGAGCGAACGCGAGGTGCTGTCGAGCGGATCGACCGCCGGGTAGATGCCGAGCTCGGCGATCTGCCGCGACAGCGTGGTCGTCGCGTCAAGATGCGCGAAGGACGTCGCCGGCGCCGGGTCGGTGAGGTCGTCCGCCGGAACGTAGATCGCCTGCACCGAGGTGATGGAGCCCTTGTTGGTGGAGGTGATGCGCTCCTGCAGCGCGCCCATGTCGGTGGCCAAGGTCGGCTGGTAGCCCACCGCCGACGGAATGCGGCCTAGCAGGGCCGACACCTCGGCGCCCGCCTGCGTGAAGCGGAAGATGTTGTCGACGAAGAACAGCACGTCCTGGCCTTCCTCGTCGCGGAAGTATTCGGCGACGGTGAGGCCGGAGAGCCCGACGCGCGCGCGGGCACCCGGCGGCTCGTTCATCTGGCCATAGACCAGCGCCACCTTCGAGCCCTCGGTGGAGTTGTTGTCGCCGAGCTTGATGACGCCGGCGTCGACCATCTCGTGATACAGGTCGTTGCCCTCGCGCGTCCGCTCGCCGACGCCGGCGAACACCGACACGCCGCCATGCGCCTTGGCGATGTTGTTGATGAGTTCCTGGATGAGCACGGTCTTGCCCACGCCGGCGCCGCCGAACAGGCCGATCTTGCCGCCCTTCGCGTAGGGGGCGAGCAGGTCCACCACCTTGATGCCGGTGACGAGGATCTCGGCCGAGGTGGCCTGCTCCTCGAAGGTCGGCGCGTCGCGGTGGATCGGGTAATGCAGCTTGGCGTTGACCGGCCCGCGCTCGTCGATCGGCTCGCCGATCACGTTCATGATCCGCCCGAGCGTCTCGGGGCCGACCGGCATCGAGATCGGCGCGCCGGTGTCGACCACTTCCTGGCCGCGCACCATGCCGTCGGTGCTGTCCATCGCGATGCAGCGGACGGTGCGCTCGCCGAGCTCCTGCGCCACTTCGAGGATCAGCGTGCGATCCTGGATCTTGGTGCGCAGCGCGTTCTGGATATACGGCAGGTCACCCTCGAACTGCACGTCCACGACGGCGCCCAGAACCTGCGTGATCCGCCCGACGATGTTGCTTGCCATTGCCTATTCCCTCGTTCTCAGCGGCCCAGGCCGGACATGCCGGGAGACCCGTCACTCTGTACGCCATGGTCGGCGAAGGCCGACCATCTACGTCTTGCGCGTTGCCCCGACCGAAACCGTGGATGGTCGGCCTTCGCCGACCATGGCGAGGTGGGAGGCTTACTCAAAGCGCTTCCGCGCCGGAGATGATCTCGATGAGCTCGCGCGTGATGTTCGCCTGGCGCGCGCGGTTGTAGTTGAGCGTGAGCCGCTTGATCATGTCGCCGGCGTTGCGCGTCGCATTGTCCATCGCGGTCATCTGCGCGCCGAAGAACCCCGCCGCGCTTTCGAGCTGCGCGCGATAGATCTGGATCGCCAGATTCTGCGGCAGCAGCTTGGCGAGGATCGTCTCCTCGTCCGGCTCGAACTCGTAGATCGCGCGCGCCCCGCCCTGCTCCGGCTGCTCGGCCTCGCCTTCGGACGGCGGCAGCGGCACGAGCTGCGTCTCGGTGACGATCTGCGAGATCACCGAATGAAAGCGGTTGTAGACGATGGTGGCGACGTCGATCTCGCCCGCCATCAGCATCGCCGTGACGCGCTGCGCGATCTCCTGCGCATCGGCGAACTCGATCCGCTTCTTGCCGGCGTAATTGATGTCGCCCGCCATGCGATCGGCGAGCTCGCGCCGAAGATAGTCGCGCCCCTTGCGACCGACGGCGAGGATCTTCACCGTCTTGCCCTCGGATTCGAGGCGGCGCACGAGGTTGCGCGCGGCGCGGCCGATGCTGGAGTTGAACGCGCCGGCGAGGCCACGATCGCCCGTCACCGCGATGACGAGGTGCACCTGATCCTTGCCCGTCCCCACCAGCATCCGCGGCGCCGTCGGGCTGCCGCGCGCCGAGGCGGCGAGGGCGGCCAGCATCCGCTCCATGCGCTCGGCGTACGGCCGCGCGGCTTCGGCTTGCGACTGCGCGCGGCGCAGCTTGGAGGCCGCGACCATCTTCATCGCGCCGGTGATCTTCTGCGTCGACTTCACGCTGGCGATGCGACCGCGCAGGTCCTTGAGGCTCGGCATGTGTTAAGCGAAGCTCTTCGCGAAACCGTCCATGAACGCGACCAACGACTTCTCCGTCTCCGGCTTGATCTCGCGGTCGTCGCGGATCGCGTCGAGGATGCCGGGCTCGCGCGACTTCATCTCGGACAGCATCTGGTTCTCGAACGGCCCCACCTTGCCGACATCGATGCCGTCGAGATAGCCGCGCGTGCCGGCGAACAGCGAGACCACCTGCTCCTCGATCGGCACCGGCTTGAACTGCGGCTGCTTCAGCAACTCGGTGAGCCGCGCGCCGCGGGCCAGCAGCTTCTGCGTCGATGCGTCGAGGTCGGAGGCGAACTGCGCGAACGACGCCATCTCGCGATATTGCGCGAGCTCGAGCTTGATGCGCCCGGCAACCTGCTTCATCGCCTTGATCTGCGCCGCCGACCCCACGCGCGAGACGCTGGCGCCGACGTTGACCGCCGGCCGGATACCGCGGAAGAACAGCTCGGTCTCCAGGAAGATCTGCCCGTCGGTGATCGAGATCACGTTGGTCGGGATGTAGGCGGAGATGTCGCCCGCCTGCGTCTCGATCACCGGCAGCGCGGTGAGGCTGCCGGCGCCCTCGGCGTCCGACATCTTCGCCGCGCGCTCCAACAGACGCGAGTGCAGGTAGAACACGTCGCCCGGATACGCCTCGCGGCCCGGCGGACGGCGCAGCAGCAGCGACATCTGGCGATACGCGACAGCCTGTTTCGAGAGATCGTCGTAGAAAATCACCGCGTGACGGCCGTTGTCGCGGAAGAACTCGCCCATCGTGCAGCCGCTGTAAGGTGCAAGGAACTGCATCGGCGCCGGGTCCGACGCCGTGGCCGCCACCACGATCGAGTACTGCATGGCGCCGTTCTCTTCCAGCGTGTTGACGAGCTGGGCCACGGTGGAGCGCTTCTGCCCGATGGCGACGTAGATGCAGTAGAGTTTCTTGCCCTCGTCCGAACCGGCGTTGATGGTCTTCTGGTTGATGATGGTGTCGATGATCACCGCGGTCTTGCCGGTCTGCCGGTCGCCGATGATGAGCTCGCGCTGGCCGCGGCCGACGGGGATCAGCGCGTCGATCGCCTTGAGGCCGGTCTGCATCGGCTCGTGCACCGACTTGCGCGGGATGATGCCGGGCGCCTTCACCTCGACGCGGCGGCGCTCGGTGCCGACCAGCGGCCCCTTGCCGTCGATCGGGTTGCCGAGCCCGTCCACCACGCGGCCGAGCAGGGCGTCGCCGACCGGCACGTCCACGATCGAGCCGGTGCGCGCGACGGTGTCGCCTTCGCGGATCTGCTTGTCGTCGCCGAAGATCACCACGCCGACGTTGTCGGTCTCGAGGTTGAGCGCCATGCCGCGCAGGCCGGCGCCGGGGAACTCGACCATCTCGCCCGACATGCAGTTCTGCAATCCGAACACGCGCGCGATGCCGTCGCCCACGCTCAGCACTTGCCCGGTCTCGGCGACGTTGGCCTCGGTATCGAACGAAGCGATCTGCTTCTTCAGGATGTCCGAGATCTCGGCGGGGCGGATCTCCATCACGCGGCTCCCTTCATGGCGTACTGCAGGCGCTGCAGACGGGATTTGAGGCTGGTGTCGTAGAGGCGGGCGCCGATCTTGACGACCAGGCCGCCGAGCAGATCGGGCTGGACCTGCTCGACGATGTTGACGTTGCTGTAGCCGGCCTCGATCAGCCGCGCGCGCAACTGTTGCCGCTGCACGTCGGTCAGCGGATGCGCCGAGGCGACGTCGGCGGCGATGACGCCGCGCTTGCGCGCCACCAAGGCCGCGAACGCCGTCACGATCGCCGGCAGGTCGCGCAGGCGGCGATTGGCCGTGACCACGCCGACGAAGTCCTGCACGATCTTGGAGAAGCCCTCCGCTTCCAGCACGGCGCGTGCGGCGCGGCTCGCCTGCTGCACGTCGATCAGGGGGCTCTCGATCAGCCGGCGGAAGTCGGCGCTGGCCGCGATCAACTGCCCCAGTCCCTCCATCTCGGAGACGGTCGCGTCAAGCGCGCGGTTCTCGTCGGCATGATCGTAGAGGGCGGCGGCATAGCGGTCGGCGAGACCGCCGCCGGTGGAGATTGTCGTCGCGCCGGAGGCCACGCTGTTCCATTCCATCTGAAAGGCCGCCCCGCCGAGCTTGCAAAAGGCGGCCGTGCACGATTGTCCGGCCCCTCGGCCCGGCGCGGCGCGAATAGCATGGGGTCCGGCCCCGCGCAACTCGCAGGGCTCGCACGACGGTCGCGCCGATCAAAGGAACGAGACCGGATCGACGTCGATCTCGACGCGCGCCCCGCGCGGCACCGGCACGCGCGCCAACCACGCGCGCAGGATCGGCTGCACCGCGATGTCGCGCCGCGTCTTGAGCAGCAACCGACGGCGATGCCGACCGCGCAACAGCGCCAACGGGGCCGGCGCCGGGCCGAGAACGGTCACGCCCTCGCCGTGCGGCGCGGCACGGCCGAGATCGCGGGCGAGCGCGTCCGCCTGCTCGGCCGCATCGGCGCTGACGATGAGGGCGGCCAGCCTGCCGTACGGCGGCCAGTGCCCCGGCCGTCGCTGCGCCGCCTCGCGCGCCATGAAGGCGGCCAGGTCGCCGGCCGCCAGCGCCTGCATCACCGGATGCTCCGGGCTGAAGGTCTGCAGCAGCACCCGGCCCGGCGCCTCCGCTCGCCCGGCACGACCCGCCACCTGATGCAGCAACTGCACCGTCCGCTCCGCCGCGCGGAGATCGCCGCCGGCCAGGCCGAGATCGGCGTCCACCACCCCGACCAGGGTCAGGTGCGGGAAATGCCAGCCCTTGGCGACGATCTGGGTGCCGATAACAAGGTCCACCTCGCGCGCCTCGATCGCCCGCGCGGCGGCGGCGGCGGCGTGCGGGCCGGGGATGGTGTCGCTCGCCATCACCAGCCGGCGCGCCTCCGGGAAACGCTCGGTCGCCTCCTCGGTGATGCGCTCGACGCCGGGGCCGACGGGGGTGAGGCTGTGCGCGGCGCCGCAAGCCGGGCACTCGGGCGGGATCGGCACCGTGTGACCGCAATGGTGGCACTGAAGCTGCCGCCGCACCCGATGCTCCACCAGCCAGGCGGTGCAGTTCGGGCACTCCATCCGGTGGCCGCAGTGCCGGCACAAGGTGAGCGGCGCGTAGCCGCGCCGGTTGAGGAACAGCATGGCCTGCTCGCGGCGCGCCAGGGTCTCACGCACCGCCTCGATCAGCGGCGGCGACAGGAAGTGGCCGCGCTCCGGCGGGGTCTGGCGCAGGTCGATCGCCGCGACATGCGGCAGCGCCGCGCCGGCGTGGCGGGTGGTGAGCGTGGTGCGTCGGTAGCGCCCGGCCTCGACGTTGGCGACGGTTTCCAGGCTCGGCGTCGCGGACACCAGGATCGCCGGCGCGGCCGAGAGTTGGGCGCGCACCACCGCCAGATCGCGCGCGTGATACACGACGCCGTCCTCCTGCTTGAACGCAGTCTCGTGCTCCTCGTCCACCACCACGAGCCCGAGGTCGGTGAACGGCAGGAACAGCGCCGACCGCGCGCCGACCACCACGGACGCCTGCCCTTCGGCCACCGCCCGCCAGGTGATCCGCCGGGTGCGGGAGGTCAGGTCCGAATGCCAGACGGCGGGTGCCACCCCGAATCGCCGCTCGAAGCGGTCGAGCCACTGCGAGGAGAGCGCGATTTCGGGCAGCAGGATGAGCGCCTGCCGACCCGCCCGGACGCAGGCGGCGATCGCCTCCAGGTAGACCTCGGTCTTGCCCGAGCCGGTGACGCCGTCGAGCAAGGTGACGGAGAACGCGCGATCGTCAACCGCCTGACATAGCGCTGCGCCCGCCGCCGCCTGCTCCGGCGACAGCGGCGGCCGGGGATGGTCGAGCCGAGGCCAGGCGAACGGCGGCGCGGCCGGCACGGCGACCAGCAGCCCGGCCGCCGCCATGCCACGCACGACCGCGGCACCGACGCCGGCCTCCCGCGCCAGGGTGGACGTGGCACGCGGCCGCCCGTCCGCGAGGACGGCGAGCACCCGGGTGCGCGCTTCGGTAACGCGCGTATCCGGCGGCGGCGGGGCGGCGGCCCAGGCCTGCGTCGCGGCCTGCGGCCCCTGCGCGACCCGAAGCGCCATCGCCATGACCGAACCCGGCGGCGACAGCGTGTAGCCGGCGACCCAGTCGACGAACCGGCGGGAGGCCTCCGGCAACGGCGGGGTATCGAGGATGGCGGCGACCGGCTTGAGCTTGCCGTCCGCGACGCCCTCGTCGCCGCCGTGATCCCAAACCACGCCCACCTCCTCGCGCCGGTTCAACGGCACCACCACGACGTCGCCGGGCTCCGGATCGAGGCCGGGTGGCACGGCGTAGTCGAACGGGCCGGGGAACGGGTAGGGAAGCAGGATCGGAACTCGGCGTGCCTGCTTCCTGTCGGTGCGTGCCATCCTGTAGTGTGCGTCCAACTCGCTTCCCGAGCTCACGCCTACAACCAATCCGGATCGCGCGCATGATGTCGTTCGCCACCCAGGCATGACCGCCCCTGTCCCGAGCGTCGGCTGCGACGCGGCCGATGTCGCGGCATTCCTGCGCGCCAACCCGGGCTGGCTAGCGGATCACCCGGAACTTTACCGAGCGTTAACGCCGCCGCGTCGGGTGCACGGCGAGGCGTTGGCCGACCACATGGCCGAGATGGTCCGCGCCGAGCGGCACCACGCGGCCGAATGCGCGGCGCGCGCCGACGACATCCTCGCCGCCGGCCGCGCCGCCGCCGGCCTCACCGCGCGCGTGCAGGACGCCGTCCTGGCGCTGATGCGCGCGACCGACACGGCGGACTGCCTCACGGGCGAATTGCCGGGCCTGCTCGGCGTCGATGCGGTGGCACTCTGCGCCGAGGAGCATCGGCCCGGCGCCCGGCCGCTGCCCCCGGGCACGGTGCAGCGGATCATGGGCGGCCGCGACGTGGTGTTCCGCGAATCGCCGGACGATGCCCCGCTGCTGCACGCCGAGGCGGCGCGGCTGGCGCGGCATGACGCGCTGGTTCGGGTGCCGGCGACGGGGGCGCCGACGCTGCTCGCCCTGGTGGCCCGCGACCGACAGGTGCTGGAGCCCGGCCAGGGTGCCGGCGCGCTCGCCTTCCTCGGCCGCGCGGTCACCGCCGCCCTCGCCCGCGCCGCGTGACCGGCGAGGCGGCGCGGCTCGCCTTCCTTGCCTGGCTGGCCGGCGAGCGGCGCGCCTCGCCGCTCACCGTGGAAGCTTACGCCCGCGACATCGCCGGCTTTCTCGGCTTCCTGACCCGCCATTGCGGCGGCGAGCCCGACCTGTGCGCGCTCGCGGGGTTGCGGGCGGCCGACTTTCGGGCATGGCTAGCCTCGGAGGCCGGGAAGGGCCTGGTCAACGCGACGCGGGCGCGGCACCTCTCGGCGGTCAAGAGCTTCTTCCGGTTCCTGGCGCGGCGTCACGGCGTCTCCAACGCAGGGCTCAGCCTGCTCTCGGGGCCGAAGCTGCGACCGCCGATGCCCCGCGCGCTGCCACCGGAAGCGGCGCGGGCGGTGGCGCACGAGATCGGTGAGGTCTCCGATAACGCGGCGATCCAGGCGCGCGACACCGCGCTATTCACTCTGCTGTACGGCTGCGGTTTGCGGATCGCCGAGGCGCTGTCGCTCGACGTGCGGGACGCGCCGCTGCCGGGGTCGGACGCACCGCTGCGCGTGACCGGCAAGGGCAGCAAGCAGCGCATCGTGCCGGTGCTGCCCGCCGTGCGCGCCGCGGTGGGCGAATGGCTGCGCTGCCATCCCATGCGCGAGCCGGATGCGCCGCTGTTCATGGGTGCGCGCGGCAAGCGGCTCGACCCGGCGGTCGCGCAACGCACCTTGCGCCAATTCCGCCGGCTGAACGGCTTGCCCGAGCACGCGACACCGCACGCGCTACGGCATTCATTCGCGACGCACCTGCTGGCCGGCGGCGCCGACCTGCGCTCGATCCAGGAATTGTTGGGCCATGCGAGCCTGTCGACGACCCAGCGCTATACGTCGGTGGACGAGGCGCGGCTGATGGAAGTGTGGCGGCGGGCGCATCCGAGGGGCGGATAACCAGAACCGAGTTGCCGATGAAAAACGCCGGTCGGGACTTCATGGATTGAGACGATCAGAGCAGACAATCGAAGCTTCGGGCGGAACTCGCTCGTCTCGGACCTGCTCTACGGGAAGGCACACATGAAAGCACTCAGGCTTGGTCTATTGCTGGCGCTTGCCGGGTGCGTCAACACCAGTGAGGTAACTCCGATGGGCCGAGATACATTTATGGTTAGCACCGATGCTCGGGGCGGGTTTACGAGCACGGGCGACTTGATAGCTCGCAGCGCACAGAAGGCGAGCGCCTACTGTGCCGGCTTGGGCAAGGAAATGATGCCGGACGGTATTCAGAATCAGGGTGTTCGCGGCTTTACGCCTCAGGAGAACACTTTCATGTTTCGCTGCTTAGCGGCTGATGACCAAGGCAACCAGCGTCCGAATCTGAGACCGACTCCAAACAGTGTGATTGAATTACGCCGATAGGACTGTCCGCGAAGCCCACTGTGTCCGCCATGGTCCGCGAAGGCGGACCATCCACGGCTTGCTCTGAAAGCCGCTTCCAAGTCGTAGATGGTCGGCCTTCGCCGACCATGACAACTCGTCGGGATCGCTGTCGTGAGCACGCGTAGGGCGGGTGAGCCGAAGGCGTAACCCGCCGCTTCGGCGGAACATGGCGGAGGGCTGCGCCCTCCGCCCTACAGCCCGGCGCGTCGATTTATGGCCGCCGCAACGGCATCTCCTCCATCATCCGCGTCTGCACGGTGCGCCCGCCGGTCCAGGCGTTCGCCCCCGGTGCCACGTCCGGTGTCGGGATCGCGGCGCGCTTGCCCCGGCGCTCCCCGGTCGAGACGCCGACCCGATGGTCGCGCGCGGCGACCATCGCCGGATTGGCCTGGCCGTCCTCGGTGAAGCCCATCATCAGTTGCGGCACGCCGTACGGGAAGTCGTCGCGGTCGATCTGCCAGGTGTGGAACGTCTTGCCGTAGGTCGTCACGAGGTCCTGGAAATACGCCCGCTCCGCCAACTCGGGGATGCCCGGGGCGACGAGCAGGCCTGATTTCACCTCGTAATGGTGGCTGTGCCACAGCCGCTTTTCGTCCTCCGGCAATGTGCGGAACCGTGCCTCGCTGATGATGTATTCGATGCCGATTAGCCGGGCGTCCGGGCGGTTGGCGTCGAAGATCACGCATTGATGCAGGTCGTGTTGCAAGTGGATGCAGAAATGCGACGCCTCGACCTGCCGCCCCATGTCGTCGGCGTAGAAATGGAAGCCGTTCAGGTAGGTGCTCATCGCCTCGACAGGGAACTTGCGCTGCAGCATCCCCGAGGCGGCGTCGAGCACTCGGTGCTTGAGGGGATGGCCGGCTCCCACCCGCGCCGTGGTGACGACCTTGCGGCCGAGCAGGAGACCGGCCGCGCTCGCCAGCCCCGCTATCACACCAAGGCCAATCGGCCCAATGTGTCCCCTCCGAAGAGAGCCGGATCGCAAAGTATTGGCCATGGCAATCATCCTGTCCCGTTCCCGGCTATAGTCGGACACACGCTCTCGGTGTCCATGAACCTTAGCGAGAGCCGAATAGCGAGCATGACATGGCGACCATCACCGTATCCCTCCCCGACCAGATTACCGACTGGGTTGAGGCCCAGGTCATCAAAGGTGAGTACGCGAGTGCCAGCGCGTATGTGCATGAGTTGATCCGGCGGGATCAGGGCCGGCAGGAGCTTACCCCGGACGAGCTGCGAAAGAAGATCGCCGTTTCCAAGGACAGCGGCCTCAGTCCGCGCAGGGTCGAAGACATATTCGCCGAGGCACAGGAGATCGCGAGGGCGCGCGGCCTGCTGCATGGGTGACTACCGGCTTACGCGAGATGCGGATGCCGACCTCGTCCAAATGTTCCTGTATGGTTTCGAAAGCTTCGGAGTCCGCAAGGCGGAGGAATATCGAGACGGCATGGTCCGGTGCCTTGCTCTCCTTGCCGAAAATCCGCGACTGGGGCGGCCAGCCGAAGAGGTCGGTCCGGGCACACGACGTCACGAGCACGCGCAGCACGTCATCTTTTACAACGAATTGCCAGACGGCCTATTGATCACCGCGATCGTGCACGAGCGCAGCATGCGTAGGGTGGGTGGGCCGGAGGCGTAACCCGCCGCCTCGGCGAAGACATGGCGGAGAGCTCCGCCCTACGTCGCCGGCCGCGCCTCCAGCATCCGTCGCTTCATCTCCCGGATCGCGCCCGCAAGGCCGCCTTCAATGATCGCCTCGCCGATCAGGAAGTGGCCGATGTTCAGCTCGACAACCTCCGGCAATTCGGCGACGGGCCCCACATTGTCGAAGGTCAGCCCATGCCCGGCGTGGCACTCCAGGCCGAGCGCGGGCGTGAGCGCGGCGGCCGCGCGCAGCCGCTCGAGCTCGCCCGGTCGGCCCTCGGCGTAGGCACCCGTGTGCAGTTCCACCACCGGCGCGCCAAGCGCGGCGGCGGCGCGGAGCTGCGCCGGATCGGGGTCGATGAACAGCGAGACGCGGATGCCCGCCTCGGTCAGCGACGCCACCACCGGCCGCAGAGTCTCCTGCTGGCCCGCGACGTCGAGACCGCCCTCGGTGGTGACCTCCTGGCGCCGCTCCGGCACCAGGCAGCTCGCGCGCGGACGCACGCGGCGGGCGATCGCGACCATCTCGGCGGTCGCCGCCATCTCCAGGTTGAGCGGGACGGCGATCGCGGCGCGGATGCGGTCCACGTCGTCGTCGCGGATGTGCCGGCGGTCCTCGCGCAGATGGATGGTGATCCCGTCCGCCCCCGCCGCGACGGCGACGCGCGCGGCATCCAGCGGGTCGGGGTGCGCCCCGCCGCGCGCGTTGCGGACGGTCGCCACGTGATCGAGGTTCACCCCGAGGCGGAGCGGCGTCATGCGACGCCGGCTCCGGCGCGACGCGCGGCGAGGGCGCCGCACAGGCGCAGTGCCGCGATCAGGCTCGCCGGGCTGGCCACGCCCGTGCCCGCGATGTCGTAGGCCGTGCCGTGATCGGGCGACGTGCGCACGATCGGCAGCCCCAGCGTGACGTTCACCCCACCCTCCATGTCCAAGGTCTTCAACGGGATCAATGCCTGGTCATGATACATGCAGAGCGCCGCGTCGTAGCGGGCGCGCGCCGTGGGCGTGAACATCGTGTCCGGCGGCCACGGACCGGTCGCGTCGATGCCTTCCTCGACCAGCGTGGCGATGGCGGGTGCGACGATCCGGCCGTCCTCCTCGCCGAGCGCGCCGCCCTCCCCGGCGTGGGGATTGAGCCCGGCTACCGCCAGCCGTGGCGCGGCGATACCGAAGTCGCGCCGCAGCGCTGCATCCGCGGTGCGCCCGACGCGGACGATCGCTGCGCTCGTCAGCCCGTCGATGGCCGCCCGCAGCGAAACATGCCCGCTGACCGGCACCACGCGGAGCATCGGCGAGGCGAGCATCATCACCTCCTGCCCCGCAACGCCCGTCAGTTCCGCCAGAAACTCGGTGTGACCGGGATGCCGGAAGCCGGCCGCGTACAGCGCCGCCTTGTTGATGGGGTTGGTCACGACACCGCCCGCGACGCCGTCGAGCGCGAGCGCGACCGCGTGCTCGATGCTGCCCACCACGGCGGGCGCGTTTGCCGGATCGGGGCATCCGGGCGCGGCGGGCACGGCTAGCGGCAGCGGCAGCACCGGCAGGTCGGAGCCGAACACGTCGCCCGCCTGCTCCGGCCGCCCGATGATCCGCACCGGGACGCCAAACCCGGCGAGCCGGTCGGGATCATCGATGGCGAAGAACACGGGGCCGCCGCCGCGCAGCACCCGCCACGCCTTTGCCGTGATCTCGCCGCCGATCCCGGCCGGGTCGCCCATGGTCAGCGCCAAAGGCGGCATCATGGCGGCTCCCATCATTCGGGCTTGCCGAGCGTTTTGTATTCGTCGCCGACAACCTGCAGGACCGTGCGGGACCGCTCGCCGAGCCCGCAGTTCCGGCCGACCCGCTCGCTGAGCCGTCGGACGCTATCCATGTCGAACTTGAGTTTGGACGGGTCAGCTTGAACTTGAGTGATGGTGTACGCGACGAGCAGAGAAATGCCGACGCGCTCGATCTGCTTGTCGGTCATGTCCTGCATCATGTCCTGGCAGGTATAGGATGACAGGTCGACCGGCCTGGGCACGGTACGCGCGGCAGGCACGGGGGTCGCCGGAGCGGCAGGCGCCGATTGCGCCAGGGCGGGCGCGGCGCCGAGGCTGATCGCGAGCAGAGCCACAGCCGATGACAGCCTCATGCACTCACCTCCGGAACGCGGCCGGGCCGGCATCAAATATGGATCGCGCGCCCTTCCACCGCGAGAGCCGCCTCCTTCACCGCCTCGTTGAGGCTCGGATGCGCGTGGCAGGTCCGCGCCACGTCCTCGGCGGAGGCGCCGAACTCCATCGCCGTGACCAGCTCCGCGATCAATGTCCCGGCGTCCGGGCCGATGATGTGTGCGCCCAACACGCGGTCGGTCGCCTTGTCGGCCAGGATTTTCACGAAGCCGTCCGTGTCGCCCATCGCCCGGGCGCGGGCGTTGGCGGTGAACGGGAACTTGCCGACGCTATAGGCCACGCCCGCCGCCTTCAGCTCGTCCTCCGTCCTGCCGACCGAGGCGACCTCGGGCCACGTGTAGACGACGCCGGGGATCGCGCCATAGTTCACATGCCCTGCCTGCCCGGCCAGGATCTCGGCTAGCGCGATCCCCTCCTCCTCGGCCTTGTGCGCGAGCATCGGGCCGGCGATCACGTCGCCGATGGCGTAGATGCCGGCGACGTTGGTCGCGTAATGCCCGTCCGTCCGCACCCGGCCGCGCTCGTCGGTCTCGACCCCGGCCTCCGCAAGCCCGAGCCCGTCGGTCCAGGCCCGCCGGCCGATGGCGAGCAGCACCACGTCGGCCGTGATCTCCTCCGCCTCCCCGCCCTTGGCCGGCTCCACGGTGAGCGTGACCCCGTCGTTGCCGCGACGCGCCGCCGTCACCTTGGTGCCGAGACGGAACTTGATGCCCTGCTTGCCGAGCACCCGCTCGAACGCGCGCGCGATCTCGGCGTCCATGCTGGGCACCAACCGGTCGAGGAACTCGATCACCGTCACCTCCGCGCCAAGCCGGCGCCAGACGCTGCCGAGCTCGAGCCCGATATAGCCGCCGCCGATCACCGCCAGGTGGCCGGGCACGCGGTCGAGCTCCAAGCCGCCGGTGGAGGTGACGACCTGCTTCTCGTCCACGTCGATGCCGGGAAGCGGCATGCTCTCGCTCCCCGTCGCGATGACGATGCTCTTGGTCTCGTACGGCGTGCCGTCGACCTCGACCCGGCCGGCTGCGGCGATGCGCCCGGCGCCCTTCAGCCAAGTCACCTTGTTCTTGCGGAACAGGAACTCGACGCCCTTCACGTTCGCCGTCACCACCTCGCCCTTGCGCGCCATCATGCGCTCGAGATCGAGCCGGACGTCGCCCACCTCGACGCCGTGGTCGGCGAAGTCGTGGATGGCGGCGGTGTAATTCTCCGACGATTGCAGCAGCGCCTTTGACGGGATGCAGCCGATGTTGAGGCAGGTGCCGCCGAGCGTCGCGCGCTTCTCGACGCAAGCCACCTTGAGGCCGAGCTGCGCCGCGCGCAGCGCGCACACGTAGCCGCCCGGCCCGGCGCCGATGATGATTACGTCGAAACTGTCGGTCATTTCAGCGTGTTCAGCCTTTCGGCGATGTAGGGAAGGTAGGCCGCGCCCGCGGCCATCGCCGCAACCACGAGACCGAACAAAGCGATCCCCATCGTCCACATCGCGGCGCGGGTCGGTTTGTGCGCGAGTTCGGTCATTATGCCGCCCTGAAGGGTAGCGATGTCCGTCCGGAATTCGCCGCGAAACGAGGCAAGTTCTTCCTTGAACTCGCCGCGAAGCGAGGCAAGTTCTTCCTTGGATTCGCCGCGAAGCGAGGCAAGTTCTTCCTTGGTTGCAAGAAACGGCATTTGCGCATCGATGCGCACGATCATGGGTTCCATGCGGCTCAAGATGGCGCGCACCTCGCCCATGTCGTTCTCCAGCCGCGTGACGCGCGCGTCCATCGCGGGATCATGGGAACCTGGTTCGCCGGGCGCAACCTGATCCAAACGCCGTAATCCTCCCGCTCAGAGATCCAGCAGCAGCCGCCGGGGGTCCTCGACGGCCTCCTTGACTGCCACCAGGAACGACACCGCCTCCTTGCCGTCCACGATCCGGTGGTCGTACGAGACGGCCAAATACATCATCGGCCGCACCTCGATCTTGCCGCCGACCACCATCGGGCGGTCCTGGATCTTGTGCATTCCGAGGATACCCGATTGCGGCGGGTTCAGGATCGGCGTCGACATCAGCGAGCCGTAGATGCCGCCGTTGGTGATGCTGAACGTGCCGCCGGTGAGTTCGTCGAGCTTGAGCTGCCCGTCGCGGGCGCGGCGGCCGAACGCGGCGATCGCCGCCTCGATCTCGGCGAAGCCCATACGGTCGGCGTCGCGGATCACCGGCACCACGAGCCCGCTCGGACCGCCGATCGCGATCCCCATGTGGACGAAGTTCTTGTAGACGATGTCGTCGCCGTCGATCTCGGCGTTCACCGCCGGGAACGTCTTGAGCGCCGCGACGCAGGCTTTGACGAAGAACGACATGAAGCCGAGGCGCACGCCCTTGTGCTTCTTCTCGAACGCGTCGCGATACTCGGAACGCAGCGCCATGACCGCGCTCATGTCCACCTCGTTGAAGGTGGTGAGCATCGCCGCCGTGTTCTGCGCCTCCTTCAGCCGCGCCGCGATAGTACGGCGTAGCCGCGTCATCTTCACCCGCTCCTCGCGCGGCGCGTCGGCCGCCGGGGTAGCGCGGCGCGGCGCGGCGGCCGGTGCCGGGGCCGCAACAGGCGCCGGCCGTGCGACGAAGGCGAGCACGTCGCCCTTGGTGATGCGGCCGTCCTTGCCGCTGCCGGCGCCGATCTGGTCCGGCGAGACCTGTCGCTCGGCCATGATCTTCGCCGCCGAGGGAAACGGCTCGTGCGCCTCCGAGCCGACCTGCGCCGCCCCTTGCGCCGCGACGTCGGCGGGCGGCGTGGCCGGGCGCGAGACCGGGCCGCGCGGCGTCGGGGGCGGGTTCACGCCCGAAGGGGCGCGCACTTGTGTGGTTGGCACCTCGGCCGCTGGCGCGGGTGGCGCCGGCGCCGGATCGGCGGCCACGACCTCCAGCGGCTTGGCCGGCGAGGAGGAGGAGGCCGGGGTCGCGGGTTTCGGCGACGCCGGCGCGCTCGCCTGGCCGGCCTCGATGATGCCCAGCAGCCCGCCCACCTCGACCTCGGCGCCCTCGGCGGCGCTGATCGCGCCCATGACGCCCTCCGCCGGCGCGTTCACCTCGACCGTCACCTTGTCGGTCTCGAGCTCGACCAGCGGCTCGTCGGCGGCAACCGCGTCACCGACCTTCTTCAGCCATCGCGCGACGGTGGCCGTGGTGACGCTCTCGCCCAGTGTGGGCACCATGATCTCGGTCGCCATCGCGCTGCGTGTTCTCCTGTATCTGACATCCCGACGACGCCCGTCATCCCGGCGAAAGCCGGGATCCAGGCCAGCAATCGTGCGGGGGACGAGACTGGATCCCGGCTTTCGCCGGGATGACGGTTGGGCCGTTCGACTGCATATTTTCAGACGCCGAGGGCGGCGTTGACCAGCGCGGCCTGCTCCGCCGCGTGAGTCTTGGCGAGCCCGGTGGCGGGGCTCGCCGCCTCGGCGCGGCCGGCATAGACCGGCCGCTTGGCGGCGATGTCGATCCCCGACAGCACGCGCTCGATCTTGCGGTCGACGAAGGTCCAGGCGCCCATGTTCTCGGGCTCCTCCTGGCACCAGACGAGATCGGCGTTGCGGAAGGCCGCAAGCTCGCGCGTCAGCGTCTTGACCGGGAACGGGAACAGCTGCTCGACGCGCATGATCGCGACGTCGTTGGCGCCCACCTCCCGCCGGCGTTGCAGCAGGTCGTAGTACACCTTGCCGCTGCACAGCACGACGCGACGGACCTGATCGGGTGCGGCGATCGCGTCGATCTCCGGGATGACGAAGCGGAACGTGCTGCCTTCGGCGAAGTCCGCCAGCGGCGAGACCGCGAGCTTGTGGCGCAGCAGCGATTTCGGCGTCATCACCACCAGCGGCTTGCGGAAGTTCCGCTTCAGCTGCCGCCGCAGCTTGTGAAAGTAGTTGGCCGGGGTGCTGAGGTTGCACACCGCCATGTTGCGTTCAGCGCACATCTGCAGGTAGCGCTCCAGCCGCGCCGAGGAATGCTCAGGCCCCTGCCCCTCGTAGCCGTGCGGCAGCAGCAAGGTGAGCCCCGACATGCGCAGCCACTTGGTCTCTCCGCTGGCCAGGAACTGGTCGATGATGACCTGCGCGCCGTTGGCGAAGTCGCCGAACTGCGCCTCCCACAGCACCAAGGTGTGCGGATCGGCCACCGAGTAGCCGTACTCGAAGCCGAGCACGCCCTGCTCGGACAGCAGCGAGTTATAGATGTCGATCCGCGCCTGACCGGGCGCGATGTTGTTGAGCGGCACGTACTCGTTCTGGTCGGCCTGATCGACCAGCACGGCGTGGCGCTGGCTGAACGTGCCGCGCTGGGTGTCCTCGCCCGACAGCCGCACGCGATGCCCTTCCAGCAACAGCGAGCCGAAGGCGAGCGCCTCGCCGGTCGCCCAGTCGATGCCCTGCCCGGTCTCGATCATCGCGCGCTTGGCGTCGAGCTGACGCGCGATCTTGGCGTTCAGGCGGAAACCCTCGGGAACCGTCGACAACGCGACGCCCACTTGCTTCAAGGTTTCGGCAGCGACGGCGGTGTCCTGCTCGGAGTGCTCGGTCTGCTGTTCGGCTTCCTTCATGCCGGACCAGTGCCCCTCCAGCCAGTCCGCCTTGTTCGGTCGGTAGCCTTGCGCCGCCTGATACGCGGCCTCCAGGGTCGCGTTCGTCTCGTCGAGGATCGCCTTCGACCGTTCCGCCGGCACCGCGCCCTCCCCCGCCAGCGATTCGGCGTAGAGTTGCCGCGTGGTCCTCATCGCGTCGATCGCGCGATACATGATGGGTTGGGTGAAGGCCGGCTCGTCCGTCTCGTTATGGCCGTGACGGCGATAGCAGACGATATCGAGCACGATGTCGCTGCCGAACTGCATCCGGTACTCCGCCGCCATGCGGGCCGCGAAGACGACCGCCTCCGGGTTGTCGCCGTTGACGTGCAGGATCGGCGCCTGGATCGATTTGGCGACATCCGTGCAGTAGAGGCCGGAATAGGCGTGCGCGGGGACCGTGGTGAAGCCGATCTGGTTGTTGACCACGACGTGCACCGTCCCGCCGGTCCGATAGCCGATGAGCTGGCTCATCGCCAACGTCTCGTAGACGAGCCCCTGTCCGGCGAACGCCGCGTCGCCGTGCATCAGGATGCCGAGCACGGAGTGGCGGCCCTTGGTGTCCCCGGCCATGTCCTGTCGCGCGCGCACCTTGCCGACGACGACGGGATCGACGGCTTCGAGATGCGAGGGGTTGGGCTGCAGCGAGAGATGCACGTGCCGCCCGCCGATATCGAGGTCGGTGGACGTGCCGAGATGGTACTTGACGTCGCCCGAGCCCTGCACATCGTCGGGCTTGAAGCTGGCGCCGGCGAACTCGCTGAACACCGCCGTCAGCGGTTTCTTGACGATGTTGACCAGCGTATTGAGCCGGCCGCGATGCGGCATGCCGATCGCGACCTCCTGCACGCCGGCGTCCACCGCCAGGCCGATGATCGCGTGCATGGCGGGGATGGTGATCTCGCCGCCCTCGAGCCCGAACCGCTTGGTGGTCACGTAGCGCCGCTGGCAGAACGCCTCGAACGCCTCGGCCTCGGTGAGCTGGCGGAGGATCGTCTCCTTCTCGGCAGGGCCGAACTGCGTCAGCCAGGGCGCGCCCTCCACGCGGCGCTGAATCCAGGCTTTCTGGTCGGGGTCCTGGATATGCATGAACTCGACGCCGAGCGGCCCGCAGTAGGTTCGCCGCAGCACCGCGACGATCTCGCGCATCGTCGCCGACTCGCGGCCGAGCACGTTGTCGATGAAGATCGGCCGGTCCATGTCGGCCTCGGTGAAGCCGTAGGTTCGCGGGTCGAGCTCGGGATGCGGCTTCGGCACCTGCAGCCCGAGCGGGTCGAGCTTGGCTTCGAGATGGCCGCGAACCCGGTAGACGCGCACCAGCATGAGTGCCCGGATCGAGTCGCGGATGCTGTCGAGCGAGGCGGTTTCGGCGGGCGCGTGGGGTGCAGCACTCGGACGCGAGACCGCCTCCGGCTCGAGGGCGAACCGGCGCGGCGCCCAGGACGCGCCGACCGCATCCGTCAGAACGGCGCGGGACTCATCGTTCAGCGCCGAGAACAGCTCCGAGAAGCTCTCGTCGACCGACGCCGGGTTGGCGACCCAGCGCGCGTACATGTCGGCGATGAACGCCGCGTTGCCGCCGCTGAAGGCCGTGGCAAGAACATCGACGCCCGCCATCAAATCCCTCTCCTTCTTGGAACACGCTCAGATGGGCACGCTCGCGCCCAGGGGTGAGGACGTGATGAACGCCGCTGGGTTGCCGGTGGTGC
>JAABUQ010004512.1_pt1 | contig 23618 bp, 27 predicted proteins | sample 5560001 | NCBI WGS metagenome assembly JAABUQ01 (sample SAMN10711888, study PRJNA513371) | rock metagenome | isolation source: Antarctica rocks | place: Antarctica: Victoria Land, Finger Mt nord | collected 2015-12-18 | reverse complement strand
GCCGTCTGCCATGGCGATTGATCAGCTACACCATCGTTTGTTTATAGCCTGCCGAAAGCCGGGTACCTTAATGGTGCTAGACACCAAATCTGGCAAGACGATAGTGGACCTTCCTTGCATTGGCCACGCAGACGACGCCCATTACGATCCGGTCAGTCAACGCATCTACGTCTCTGGGGGAGAAGGGGCGGTGTCTGTCTATCAGCAGCGCAGTCCGGATGAGTACACGCTGCAGGGAAACATAGAGACCGGACCTGGCGCGAAAACATCGCTTTTCGTTCCCGAACTGAACCGACTCTTTGTTGCGGTGCCAGCTACCCCGTCTCATCCAGGTCAAGTACTAATCTTTTCTACGGGCAAGTAACCACTCACATCGGGTGAGTCTTCTGCAGGAATAAAGGGCGGGCGATGACCACCGTCGGCACCAATACCGCTCAAAAGGAATGCTTATGCCATCCGGTTAAGCATTCCTTCTGGTCGGCCATGCCGCAGATTGGGCCAGTTACCTAGTCCGCATAAACATTCTCCAGTAGGTCGACCTTGCTGACCAGAATGTCACGGACAGAGCAGCTTACTACGCCCGAACTAACTTCCGGCGTGCCAGAAATCCGCTCAGCAGCAGCCCCGCACCCAGCAGAGTCAGCGAACCCGGCTCCGGCGTACCCACCAGAAACTCCTGTTCACGCTCACAGCCAATGGACGACACCAGCTTGTAGCCCGAGAAGTCCATCCCGGCGTAATTGTTCTGTGCCAGCGTGACGTACGCTTGAGCGGCTCCGTTGATGGCGTAACCAGGATCTGTAATCGCCCAAGCCGCGTGCTGGATGTCTACTCGGTCTGCACCAGGCTTGATAATCAGGCTGTACAGATAAGCCTCCATCTCATATTGCGCTGTGTCGAGGGGATGATAGGTGCTCGATATATCGCCGCCCACTTGGCTCAGCGAAGCAGTCCAGGTATCGCCCACGTTGCTTTCGTGCAGAACGTCCACGCACATGACAGCAATGTTTGAACCGTTCATCGACAACGTATAAGGTCCAACATAATACTGACCATCGTCAGCAAGCGGACTGCCTGCGTTTACGAGTGTCACTTGTGTAGTCCCGATCGGAGCTGCGGAAAGCACTGCTCCGGCCAATAAAAACAAAGAAAATAATTTCATATAATCCGTCCTCCAAAAATGATTTCTTTCCAGGAGAACCGCGCGGTCTCTATGGTTATGGGCGGCCACTCGGCAACCCGTGCAGTGATTCCAGTCTAGGCAGGCGAGCATGGCCCAAACTATTCCTCTACAGGGGATAAGAGGACTGGGAACGGGCAGTACTTGGCCGCCACTTCGGCCCGAACAAAGACCCTAGCGCTAAACGGTTTAGGCACTGGATACTTCTCGCTCCGGTTTGCGTCAACCAGCCATGAGCCAATTGCGCAAACTCGGCAGTAGCGATCTCGAAATCACGTCCCTCGGTGTGGGCGCCTGGGCCATCGGTGGCGGAGGCTGGCAATTTTCCTGGGGCGATCAGGACGACCACGATTCCGTTTCAGCGATTCGCGCCGCCCTCGATGCTGGAATGAACTGGATCGACACGGCCGCAGTGTACGGCTTAGGTCATTCCGAAGAAATCGTCGGCGAGGCCATTCGGGAAATGTCCAAGAAGCCCTACATCTTCACAAAATGTGAGCGCCGCTGGGACAACGACCGCAAGATCTACCCATCGCTGAAGCCGGAATCAATTCGCCAGGAATGCGAGGACAGCTTGCGCCGCCTGAAGGTGGACACAATCGACCTTTATCAAATCCATTGGCCAGAGCCGGATGCCGATATCGAAGAAGGTTGGACGGAGATGGCGCGCTTGAAAGAACAAGGGAAAGTGCGCTGGATCGGTGTCTCCAACTTTAACGTGGAGCAATTGAAGCGGGCTCAGAAAATCGCCTCTATCGCTTCGCTGCAGCCACCCTACTCGCTTTTGGCGCGCAAATCGGAAAAAGAGATTCTTCCATTTGCCAAGCAGCACAATATCGGTGTCATCGTTTACTCGCCCATGCGTGCCGGATTGCTCACCGGCAAAATGACGAAAGAACGCGCGCAGAATCTTCCCAAAAACGACTGGCGCGCCCGAGACAAGGATTTTCAGGAACCGCAGCTTAGCCGTAACCTGGAGTTGGTCGAGGTACTTCGTAGGATCGGAGAACGGCGCGGCCGCACGCCGGGAGAAGTCGCTCTCGCCTGGACTCTCCACAATCCGGCCGTAACTGCCGCTATTGTCGGTTTGCGCAGAGCCGACCAGGTAGAGGGCACCATCGGAGCCTTGACGTTTCGCCTGACTCCGGAAGAAGCCTCCGAGATCGAATCGTTCCAGGAATCCGGCAAGGCGCAGCAAGTTACATCCGCCTAATATCAACTCGCGAAAGCTCGCGTAAACCCACTCCTCGCGGTCGGAAGCCCTTGCTGAGCCGCGCGCGCGAGCAAGCGGTTTGGCCTCCGGCCCGTTTGCTTCTTCGCAATTCGTGCTACTTCTTCTGAAAGGCTATCTGCGGATCAAGCTCTCTCAAGTCGCGAACTAGAAAGTCCGGCCGGAGTGTGCGAAGTTCCTCCAGCGGCATAACCCCGGTAGCGACCGCCACCGATTGAAATCCGTTGGTCTGGGCAGCTTCCACATCGTTGGCGTGATCGCCGATCAGTGTCACCGGGCAGTCTTTTGTCACAAGCCTTGCTCTCACCGCGCGGTGACGGGCCACTCGTGCCAACCGCGCCCTTGTCCGCCCGTCCTCCGCAAAAGCGCCCAAAGAAAAGTAGCTTCGAAGCCCCGCTAGTTCAACTTTCCTCCAGCCAATCTGGCTCAAGTTGCCGGTTACCAGACCAAGAACAGCGCCGCGCTCACTTACTTCGCTGATAAACTCCCGTACGCCCGTGCAGACAAACGGAGACAAATCTATTTGACACCGGTCCACATAGCAGTTCTGAGTCTCTGACATGATCTGGCGTAGCGAAGCGCGAATGCGGCGCTCACCGTAACCCGCCACGCGGAGCATGATCGTAATTAAATCCCGGTCTAGTGTGCCACTCGTCGGCACGCCGTCTAAGTGAGTATCAACGCCAGTTACACGCCGTATTCCTTCAATCAGCGCTTGTTTGTGATGCGATCCCGCGCCGCGCATCAGCGTCCCGTCGATGTCAAACAACACTAACGCGGTGCTTCTACTCACAGTTGTGGCAGTACACCGCTAAGCAGCTTCAGAAACGTACTCGCAACACGCCGCCCCACGTCAAGAACCTCCGCATGCTGAAGCCTTTCTCCGCTCAATCCAGCCGCCACGTTCGTCACGCAAGAGATGCCAAGCACTTCCATTCCAAGTTGATTTGCCGCAATCGTCTCAGCCACTGTGGACATGCCGACCAGATCCGCGCCAATCGTCTTCAGGAATCGAATCTCGGCCGGCGTCTCGTAGCTCGGACCAAGCATCGCTGCATAAACGCCTTCATGAAGCGTGATGCCCAGCTTCTCGGCCGTTTCAAGCGCGAGTTGCCGCAGGTTCAATGAGTAGGCTTCCGTCATGTCCGGAAATCGCGGCCCAAGTCGATTATCGTTTGGCCCAACCAGAGGGTTAGCGCACTGTAAGTTGATGTGATCTGAAATCAACACTAGCGCTCCCCGCGCGTATTCCGCGTTGATACCCCCAGCGGCATTCGTCAGCACCACTCGCTCCACGCCCAACTCACGAAACAGCCGAATGCCGGCCGTCACTTGCTGGGCAGTGTAACCCTCATAAAGGTGAAGCCGCCCCGACATCACCACCACGTCCGCGGCTCCGATACCGTTTGCTCCCAACGTGCCCACTACCAGTTCGCCCGCATGTCCAACGGCCGTCGAAGCAGGGAATCCGGGCAGATCGCCATACGGAATACGAACCGCGTGAATCAACGACTCCGCAAACCCGCCAAGCCCGCTGCCCAACACCACGCCTACCTTAGGCCGAATCGGCGTTCTGCCTTCCACTAGCAGAGCAGCGTCACGCATGGTTTGAGTCTACCGTTCGGCCGCTTACACCGCATATTTGAACTACAACAAGATGCCCGCTATGCACGCCGACATGAAATTCGCCAGCGTTCCCACCAGCATCGCCTTGAATCCAAGGCGCGCCAGATCCGATTTTCGCGAGGGAGCCAGAGCGCCGATTCCACCAATCTGAATGGCGATCGAACTCAAATTGGCGAAGCCGCACAAAGCAAAGGTGGCGATAGTGAACGAGCGCGGTTGCAGCATTGCGCGCACCTTGCCCAGATCGACGAACGCCACAAACTCATTCAGCACCATGCGCGTGCCCAACAGGTTTCCGATAGTCGCGCAGTCGTTCCAGCTCACACCCAACGCCCATGCGATAGGTGCAAACACCACGGCGAGAATCTGCTGCAGCGACGCTGGTACCCAGCCCGCGTAAGAATGCGCCCAGGCCAGACCGCCATTCACAAGCGCGATCAACGCCAGAAACGCGATCAGCATGCCGGCAATATTCAGCGCAAGCTGCAACCCGTCACCCGCGCCCCGCGCCGCCGCATCAATCAGATTGACACCCGGCTTCGGGATCTCCACGCGAACAGTTCCCGCCGTCAACGGCTTCCCAGTCTCTGGAACGAACATCTTGGCCAACATTAAGGTAGCGGGTGCAGTCATGATCACTGCCGTCAGTAGATGCGAAATAGATACGCCCGCAATGGCCACGTAAGCCGCCATCACAGCGCCGGAAACATGCGCCATCCCGCTGGTCATGATGGTAAAGAGTTCCGATTCCGTCAGCGTCTCAAGAAACGGCCGGATGGTGACAGGCGCTTCGGTCTGCCCCATCACGATGCTCGCCGCCACGCACGTCGATTCGGCCCCGCTTGTGCCCATGAACCTCTGCATCACGATGGCCATGCCCTTCACAAAGAGCTGCATCACGCCGGCGTAATAGAGAATCGCGAACAGCGAGCAAATGAAAATGACAATCGGCAGAACTTGAAAGGCGAAAACGACGCCGAACTGGTTGCTCTTTGCGCCCAGCTTGTCGCCGAAGACGAACGTGGAGCCCGCGGTCGTGTAATTCAGCAGTGCGTTGACGAAAAGGCTGACTCCATAAAACAACCCGCCAACTCTAGTCTTTAGAACCAGAAACGCAAACGCAAATTGCAGCGTGACGCCCCAAAGCACAATCCGCCGCTGAATCGCGGAACGATGGGTTGAGAACAGGTAGCCGCTAAGAATGATGGCAACTAGGCCGACAAGCCCGTCGAATCTTGCCATCGTGCCGCGTGATTAACTCACCACTTCCAGGATCAAGTCGCGCTCTTCCACCGGCTGCTGCGCTATCTTGAACGCGTCTTCCACCAGTTCCGCCGCTTCTTCTAAGTGTTCTTCACTCGTGTGATAGATCCGGCACAGGATACTGCCTGCCTCAATCTTCTGGCCTACCTTCACCTCCAGAATCACACCCACAGCCGGATCGATGGGATCTTCCTTCGTGTTCCTGCCCGCCCCGATTAACGCTGATGCCTGCCCAATCAGCTCCGCATCAATGCCGCTCACATACCCGGCGCGCGCAGTCGTTATCTCTTGTGCTCCCGTCGCATTCGGCAACAACTCAAAGCGGTCCATCACCTGCGGGTCGCCGCCTTGCGCCGCGATCACATCTTTAAACTTCCGGTATCCGGAACCGTCCAGCAGCTTGGCCTGCGCCATCTCGCGCGCTTCGTCCAGAGTCTTGGTGATCTTCCCAAGGAAGATCATCCGCGCGGCCAGTTCCAGCGAGAGGCGAGTCAAGTCCGCGGGACCGGCATTTTGCAGCGTCTGCGATACCTCCATCACCTCCAGAGCATTGCCGATCGCGTAACCGAGAGGCTGGTTCATATCGGTGATCAAGGCCTGCACGCGCTTATCCAGACGCCGTCCTATGCCTACCATCATCTGTGCCAGGCGGCGCGCTTCCACCTGCTTCTTCATGAACGCGCCCGACCCCACTTTCACGTCCAACACCAGTGCGTCGAGACCAACCGCTAACTTCTTCGACATAATCGACGAAGCTATCAGGGGAATCGATTCCACCGTAGCTGTTGCATCACGTAATGAGTAAAGCTTGCCGTCCGCCGGTGCTACTTCCGCTGTTTGTCCAATAAATGCTAACTTATGCTCAGCTAACAGCGTTTTGAATTCCTCAATGGTCAAATCCGTGCGAAAACCGGGAATTGATTCCAATTTGTCCAAAGTCCCACCGGTGTGCCCCAGCGCTCGCCCGGAGATCATGGGCACCACTACGCCGCAAGCCGCCGCAATCGGAGAGGAAATCAGGCTGGTTTTGTCGCCCACGCCGCCGGTCGAATGTTTGTCGACCTTGACACCAGGAATCGCGGAAAGATCAACCACGGAACCGGATTTCACCATGCCGTCCGTCAGGGCACTTACTTCCCGGTCGGACATTCCGGAGAAAAAAACCGCCATGCAGAAGGCGGACATCTGATAATCAGGAACCTCGCCGCGAGTGTAACCGTCCACAAGAAACTGAAGTTCCTCGGGAGCAAGCTCCTCCCCATCCCGCTTGCGATGAATCAGGTCGACAGTACGCATTTTTCGAATTCTAAGCGTAACATCCCGACCCCTAAAGTTTTGATTTCTTGTATTTAGGGGCGCAGAGGGGAATCAACCCCAATGCGCTACCCGCGGTTCATTATCACGTATTCCGGCGACGCATATTCCCCCGACACAAGCATTCCGAGATCTTTGGCGGGAACTCGCAATCCAACGTAAAACGAACCGAACAGCGCATACACTGCGCTTACTTCGTCGAATCTCATCTCGTAAATCAGCTTCTTGAAAACCAGCGGATCGTCCGCAAACAGATCCACGCCCCATTCCCAATCGTCGAAGCCGACCGACCCCGTGATGATCTGCTTCACCGAATCCGCGTAGCGGCGGCCGATGGTGCCGTGCTCATGCATCATGCGTTGCCGCTCGGCCATCGGCGCCTGATACCAGTTCTTCCCTTCGCCGCGCTTCCGGTCCATCGGATAGAAACACAGATACTTACTCGTGGGAATCTCTGGAAACAAGCGCGGTGACATGGCGGCGGTTTGCCGCGCCATTACTTCGGCAATGCCCGCCTTCCACTCCGGTGTATACGGCTCCAGCCCCTGTTCGGAGAGTTGCCCGTAAGTCTTAGCCGACGATTCGTAAAGCCCCAGCTCAACAACGGATAAGTAAGAATGCGTGGCCTCCAGATACAACGAAAACTCCAACTGAGAAAGAGCTAACTCAGCTCGGTGAAGATCCTCCAGGCTGCTGCGGAAATGCACCAGCATCAGGTCCCCTTTGTGCCCTAGCAGCGAGTAAAGCGCCGACTGATTGGGATGCCCCTCCTTCGACCCTTGCTCAATGGGGATCAGCGCGCGAGTAGCCTCTATCAGCACGTGCTCTCGATGCGCCGGCTCTAACGCTCGCCACGCAGCGCGGTGAATCCGAAACATCTGGTGCAGCACCCATGAGCCTTCCAGCGTCAACGGGACAGCGGGCATTTCAACCATGTTGCAACTCCCATTCTTCCGCGGGCAGCGGCGGCATGTCGTAGCGGTAACGGCCCCGGAAAACGTCCCCGAACAGATTTAGAATTTCTCCGTGGACAAGTCCGTTATCGGCCAGAAGATACTTTCCGTGCATGTCCAACGGCTCGTCTCGCATGCCGGAGGCTTTCCCGCCCGCCTCCTCCACCAACAGCGTTCCCGCCGTCATGTCCCAGGGATTCAGTCCGAACTCCCAGAACGCCTCCAGGCGCCCGCACGCCGTGTATGCCAAATCGAGCGCCGCCGAGCCGCCCCGCCGAACGCCATGCGTCACCATCGCCACTTGATAGTAAAAATGTATGTTCACATTCTGATGGCGCTTGCGACTAGGAAAACCCGTCGAAACCAGCGCGTCATTCAGCACCGCTGCCTGGCTGACGTGCATGGGAGCGCCATTCAGTCGAGCCCCCGCGCCCCGCTCCGCCGCGAACAGTTCACGGTTCAGAGGATCATAGACCACGCCCGCAATTACCTCGCCTCGGCGCGCCAACGCTAACGTTACGTTCCATGCCGGATAGCCGTGCGCGAAGTTAGTCGTTCCATCCAGTGGATCCACATACCACCGCAGTTCGGAGTCCAACTCCGCGCGGCCTCCCTCTTCCGCCACAATGCCGTGCTGAGGGAAACGCTCGCGCAAATGCTTGACAATCAACTGCTCGCTGGCCCGGTCGGCCGCCGTTACCAGATCGTGCTCGCCTTTCAGCTCAAAGCCAACCCCGCGATGCGCCAGCAAAACCTGCCCCGCTTCACGCGCGATCTCAATGGCCGCGTCCACGAAACTTTCCATGGTTTCAGTTCAGCACAGCGCCCTGCGAAATCCGCCTCACGGTTCGTAATAGCCTGTTCGCGCCTTCACGTGTAGCGATGGATCCCGCGCCTCCACCTTTATTTGGTGAAACAAGCGCGCTTGCTGGCGAACGTTGCTCGGGTAGAAGCCGAGCAGGTATTGCGTCCGTAACTCCTGCAAAATATCGGCGAAGGCCGCGTCTAGCCGATCAAATCCTTCCGGGTAGAAGATGCGGCCGCCGGTGGAAGCCGCCAGTGTCGCCAGTGCGTGCTCGCCCCCGAGATTTCGCCCCGCGTCCGCCTCGATCGGAACCACCACCACCGGATACAAAACCACATCGGAGCGTTGCGCGGCGCCCAGCGCATCGCCGTACTTCTTAAGGCTGGTCGTATCGCCTCCGTCCGTCACCACAACAATCACGTGCCGGCCCTCGCGGTCCGACAGCGCGTCACTCGCCAGGTAAATCGCGTCGTATAACGATGTTCCACCTTCGCCGTGCAGATTGCGTAGAGCGTGCTCGGCTCGTTTTTGGTTGCGGGAGAAATCCGCTTCCAAGTTGATCCGCCAGTTAAAGCTGAACAGCGCGAACGCGTCCTCGGGATTGCCGGATCCCAATAGCGTCGGGACGAACCGCTGCACTGAATCCACCTCGTAGTGCAGATCTTTCATTGTGCTTCCGCTGGTGTCAATCAACACCGCGACGGACAGCGGCAGCAACGTATTTCGCTCGAAAACCGAGATCTCCTGCGGCACGCCTGCATCCATTACGCGGAAATCCTGCTTACTCAGATTCGTAAGCAGCACTCCCGACTGGTTGCGCACCGAGACAAGTAGGCGGACCAGATTGACCTTTACCGAAAAGGTCGGCGTTCCCTCGGGCCCAGACTGCGTGGGAGAGGGGACGGGCTTAAACTGGGCCGCCGCAGCGACGGCAAAGAACAGCCCTAGAGGAAGCAGCCGCTTCTTGTCCGACACTTCTTTAAGAGTGGGAAAGTAATCGCGCATCCCATTCGCCGTCAACCCAAACGGCTCCATCGGCAAAGAATTCCTTCTTCCAAATCGGTACTTCGCGTTTAAGCCGGTCAATCCCCTCCAGCGCAGCCTCAAAAGCAGGCCTGCGGTGAGGCGCCGTCGCCACCACTGCCACGCTGGCCTCTCCCACCCCCAGCCGTCCCAGCCGGTGAATAACGCCTACGCGCCCTACCTGATACTTGGCCGCGATTTCCCGCCCAATTCGCGAGATCTGCTCTAGCGCCATCTGCTCGTAACACTCGTATTCCAAATAAAGAGTGGCTCGTCCCTTCGTGTTGTTGCGCACAATGCCTTCAAAAACCACCACGGCGCCATCTTCGGGCCGCTGCAGGCTGTGCGCAAGCTCTTCGGAGCGGATGACCTCGCGCGTGATCGAGAACACGTGGCCGTCTCCCTCGTGAATGCCCGTCGCCGCGCCACCGCTCACCGGAGGCAGGAAAGCTACTTCATCTTCATCGGCTAAAACCGTGTCTGGCGTCGCGAACTCCCGGTTCCTTGCAAATAAAATCGACGGACGCTTGTTCCGCAGCGTTTCGAATCGTTCCGAATACACCTCAAAGACAGTACCTAACGTCGATTCGGGCGCCATCTCCAGCGATTCTTCGGCTCTCCCCACGATCTCTTTCAGCACGCCGAAGAACAGCACCCTCACCCGCATGTCCAATGCTAGCAAGCCAAATACCGAATGCCCTATAGTCAAACGGGGTGCATCAGTGCAAGCTTCGAACGGCTCGCCTAAGCATCAGGCCCGTTTACGGGTGCGTTACGCAGAGACCGACCAGATGGGTGTCGTCCATCATGCCAATTATCTGATCTGGATGGAGATCGGACGCGTCGAACTGGTCCGCGCCCGCGGTTGTAATTACAAGGACCTGGAGCAAACGGAAGGCCTGTTTCTCTCCGTCGTCGGCGCGAGCTGCCGCTACCTCTCTCCCGCTAAGTACGATCAAGAGATCGTCATTCAAACGGAAATTGTGGATGTGAACGCACGAGTGGTTCAGTTCGGCTACGAAATCCGCTGCGCCGAGTCTGACAAACTGCTGGCCGAAGGCTCTACAAAGCACATTTGGCTGAACCGCGAATGGCGGCCTACGCGCCTTCCGGAACGCTATCTTCCGCTGCTCCAGGTCGGATAAAAACCGCATGATTCACGTCATCCTCCCAGTCGGTCTGCTGCAATGCAACTGCTCCATCTTCGGTGACGAGCAGGCCCACGACGCCTTCGTTGTCGACCCCGGAGACGAAATCGAGAACATCACTGAAGTCCTTGACCGGCACCAGCTCAAAGTCAAAGCGATTGTGATTACCCATGCTCACATCGATCATGTCGCCGGCGCTCATAAACTGCGCGCGTTGACCGGTGCGCCGGTCTATATGAACGAGCGGGACAGGGAGCTGCTCAATGCGCTCGATGTCCAGGCGAGCTGGCTAGGAGTAGATACGCCGCCGTCTACAGAAGTCGATAGTGCTGCCCAGGATGGCGCCGTCCTGCGTCTTGGCCAAGCCGATTTCCACGTCATCGAAACTCCAGGCCACACGCAGGGAAGTGTCTGCCTGTGGATCCCGCAGGAGAACAAACTCGTCGCCGGCGATACCCTCTTCCGGGACTCCGTGGGCCGCACCGACTTGCCCGGTGGCAACACCCGGCAGCTCCTGTCCTCCATCAAAACTCGTTTGCTTGACTTGCCGGACGACGCCACCGTCGTTCCAGGACACGGCGCGAACACCACTATCGGCAGAGAAAAAGAACGCAATCTATTTCTCCGCAATCTTTAGGCGTTCGGCTCGCGCTTTATTTCCAGCACGCTCGTAATCAGCTCTTTGGCATCCGTAAGGCTTTTGGTAATCAGTTGGATGTCCATTGCGGGCTTGCCCAACTGCCGCACGCTTTGGCAATACACGCCGTGCTGTCCAACCAGTACGAGAGCGTCCGTGATGCAATCCAGAGTGACTGCGAGCCGTCCGCGTTCCAGGCCCATCATGAACTCGTAGCGCTCCAGATCGTCCTTGCGTTCCTCGTAAACCGTCATTTGCCCCAATTCTGACATGCGCTGTCGTATATCTAATCCGTTGTCTAAACTGAAAACAGCCTTTATAAAATGCATCTGCCTTCCTGGCCACAGTCCGGAGAGCGCGAAGCCGAACTGCTGCGAATCGTCCTCCAAAGTCCGCAGTGGGGCGGCTTTCACCCGTTTGTGGCCGAGTTCGAACAGAGTTTTGCGGCGTATCAGCACGCCGCTTACGGAATAAGCGCGTTCAACGGAACCATCACCCTCGAACTTGCTTTGACGGTGCTCGGCGTCGGGCCCGGAGACGAGGTCGTCGTGCCCGCGATCTCTTTCATCTCAACCGCCGCGGCGGTCTCACGAGTTGGTGCCACTCCTGTCTTCGTCGATATTGAACCGTATTCATTCAACATCGATCCCGGCCAAGTGCGGCGGGCCATCACGTCGCGCACAAAGGCCGTGATGGCAGTCCATTTCGGTGGTGCCGTCTGCCAGGTTGAACAATTAATGGACATCTGCCGCGACCGCAATCTGTTTCTCCTCGAAGACGCTGCCCACGCGCAAGGCTCCGAGTGGAATGGCAAGCGAGCCGGTAGCTTCGGCGTCGCTGGCTCCTTCAGCTTTCAGAATGGGAAAGTGCTTACGGCAGGCGAAGGCGGCATGCTCGTCACCTCTGATGGAAGCTTCGCCGAACGCTGCCAGTCGCTCGCAAACTGCGGGCGCATTGCAGGACGAAGCTTCTACGAACACCACCGGCTCGGCACCAACTTTCGCCTTACCGCATTTCAGGCCGCCGTCCTGATCGCGCAATTTGAGCGTTTACCCCAGCAGATCCAGATCCGCGCGGCCAACGCTCGCCTGTTGAAGACTCTGCTCGCGGATGTGCCCGAGGTCGTCTGGCAGGAACAGTCCGCTGCCCTTACTCAAAACTCCTGGTATCTGATGCTCGGACGCGTTCGCAGTCCGCTCAATCGGGACGAACTCCAGCGTGACCTCAACGCTCAAGGGGTACCAAACGGGTTCTACCCACATACGCTCTACCAGAATCCGCTGTATCGGGAAGGCGGATCGAAAAGGATGCCGTGCCCGGTCGCGGAAGCGTGCATTCAGGACGCTTTCTGGTTGCCGCACCGGGTCTTGTTAGCGGATGAAGAGTCTATCCGCGAAATCGCTGACGTGATCCGCCGGTCCGTTTCGCGCCAGCGGGGAAGCGCAACAACTAAGGCTGAGCCCGTTTCGGCTGCTCCGTGAGGTGCTCGCCAGTCACCTTGAACTGTGTATCCCCGGGATGCAGTCTCCCCAACCGCTTCTCGACTTCGATCTCTTGGGTGCTTGGATCGTTCTTCAGCCTTTCGATCCGTTCCTTCTTGGCTGTGATATCTCGAGTCAGGTTTGCGTTCTGTTCCTCCAGCGTTCGAATCTCATGACGCTTCTCGGCAAGCGCGCTGATTCCCTGCGGTCCTCGCAACATGATCGTTGCGTATGCGATAAGCCCGGCAAGGGCCGCTAACGCCGCCACAGGCCGGAGGATTGAACTTAACACTGCGAAGGGGACTCCCTACATCTACTTATAAACTTGTTTTGACGAAAGGTCCAGCAGCAACCAGGTTTTTATGCCGGACGCACTGCCGGAAGTTCTAATTGTCTTCTGCACTTGCGGAGCGGAAGACGAAGCAATTCGCATCGCGAGCGCGGTCGTGGAAGAACGTCTCGCTGCCTGCGTCAACATTTTGCCGGGTATTCAGAGCATCTATCGTTGGCAGGGCGCAGTCGAGCGCGCCAGGGAACTGCTCCTGCTCATCAAGACGACCGAGGCTCAGTTCGACGCGTTGCAAGACCGCATTCAAGCGCTTCACAGCTACGACACTCCGGAAGTCGTCGCCATAACCGTCGTAGGCGGCTCTGAGAGATATCTCGCCTGGCTGCGCGAGCAGGTCTGAGGCGCTCCTGCGAGAATCAACTCCATGCGCGTCGCTCTTCTCCTGCTCCTGCTGGCGTGGACTACTATTCTCGCGGGCCAAGAGACTCCACTCACAGTCCTGCCTTACACCCCGAGTCTCGATCCGAAGTTCATGGATCGCTCCGTGGAACCATGCACCGATTTTTACAAGTACGCCTGCGGCAACTGGAACAAGCTGAACCCCATTCCGGCAGATCAGGCGCGCTGGGAAGTATACGCCAAGCTGGAGGACGAAAATCAGCGCTTCCTCTGGGGCATTCTGGAGCAAGCCTCGCGTTCAGGTGAATCCCGCACGCCCGATGAGCAGAAAGTGGGCGATTTCTTCCACGCCTGCATGGAGGAAGGAGTCGTGGAACGGGCTGGCTCTAAGCCGCTCGATCCGATGTTGGCGAGAATCAGCGGGCTGAAATCCACTAATGATATCGCCGGCTATGTCGCTGAACAGCACCGGAACGGCGTTGACCGCAATGTCCTCTTTGGATTTGGCTCCGATCCGGATTTCGATAACTCGTCCGTGGTCATGGCGTTCGCCCGTGCCGGCGGTTTAGGCCTGCCCGACCGCGATTACTACACCAAGAACGACGCCAAATCGCAAGAGATCAGACAGAGATACGTCCAGCACGTTGGGCGTATGCTCCAGATGATCGGCGAATCGGCGCCCGATGCCCAGGCCGATGCGCACGCCGTCATGACGATCGAGACCGAACTGGCCAAAGCATCGCTGACCCGCGTCGAGAGGCGAAATCCGTACAATCTCAAGCACAAGATCTCGCGCGAAGAGTTGGGCCGCACCGTGCCTCAATTTGATTGGGACACTTACTTTGACCGCCTCGGCACTCCACCCTTTGGGCAAGTGAACGTGACCGAACCCAAGTTTTTCGATGCGCTCAACAAGGCGCTCAATGAGCAAAACCTGACGGCTTGGCGCGCGTACCTCCGCTGGCACTTGGTTCACGCGCAAGCGCCCTACCTCTCGGCGCGTTTCGTTCGAGAGAACTTCGATTTCTACAGCGCCTATTTGCAAGGTGTAAAGCAGATGCCTGCGCGCTGGAAGCGCTGCACCCGTCTGGTCGATTTGCGGCTGGGAGAAGCGCTCGGCAAGGTCTTCGTGCAGAAGACGTTTTCTCCGCAAACCAAGCAGGATGCGCTGAAAGTCACGCAACAGATAGAGCTCGAAATGGGTCGCGACATCAAAGATCTGAACTGGATGAGCGACGCCACCCGGCAACGGGCACTTGAAAAGCTCAACGCCATCGTGAACAAGGTTGGTTATCCGGACCGATGGCGCGACTATAGCTCCGTTTCAGTCACGCCCGCCGACTTCTTCGATGACGTAACCCGGGCCGCCGCATTCGAAGAGCATCGGCAACTCACCAAGATTGGTAAGCCTGTGGATCGCGGCGAATGGGAGATGACCCCGCCAACCGTTAACGCTTACTACGACCCGCAGATGAACGACATCAACTTCCCTGCGGGGGTCTTGCAGCCGCCACTGTTCGATCCTAGGATGGACGCCGCACCGAACTACGGCAATACCGGCGCGACCATTGGTCACGAACTGACCCACGGCTTCGATGACGAGGGCCGGCAGTTCGATGCCCAGGGCAACCTGAAGGATTGGTGGACAGAGGCGGATGCCAAGGCTTTCGAGCAGCGCGTCTCATGCGTACGGAATCAGTATGCGCAATACGTTGTGATCGACGACATTCACATCAACAGCAGCCTGACGCTAGGCGAGGATGTGGCGGACATCGGCGGGACGTTGCTCGCCTACCTTGCCTGGAAGCACGCCACCGAGGGACAAAACCTAAAGCCCTCGGACGGACTGGCGCCGGACCAGCGCTTCTTTGTGGGCATGGCGCAGTGGGCCTGCGGCGATGAGCGTCCTGAAAGCAAACGCCTACATGCCATCACCGATCCTCACTCGCCTGGCGAGTATCGTATTAACGGCGTAGTCTCGAACCTGCCGGAGTTCGGTCAAGCGTTCGGCTGCAAAGTGGGGCAACCGATGATGCGCGCGAACGCCTGCCGCGTCTGGTAGCGGTTATTTCTCGAAGCGGGTCACCACGCCCCGGTCCCGCTGAATGCCGAAACCCTCCGGTTCATCTCTGGCTGTGTCGTAGACCACGAAAGTGGGAGTCGTGTCCTCCCACTTTCCGGTTGAAAATTGAGCGCCCATGATGGAGCCGGGGTTGATCAGCAGGCAGGAGCCTTGGCGAGAAATTTCGAACTCGTGATTGTGACCGAAAAACACGGCGTCGTAATCTCCAGACTTCGACATCGGCCGCGCCAGGTAATCGAAGTGGTTCACGGCTACCCGCTTGCCATCGAAAGTCGCCTGAAATAGCTCGCCATGAAGATGGCAGTTCAGCTTCTTCGACGCCTTCGCCGTGATGCGATAGAGGTCGGCGTCGTTGTTGCCGAATACGATGTGAACGTCCCGCTCGAACTTTGCCAGTTCATCGATCACGAAAGGCGAGCATAAATCCCCGCAGCAAATCAGCAGGTCTGAATCCTTGAGGCTGTCCAGTGCGGCGGACAAGTTCCAGAGATTGTCGTGAATGTCCGAGACGATGGCAATGCGCATGAATCACTGATAGAAGTTGCGATCCCACGCATGCCGCTTCAGAATCGCAAGCGTCCGGTCGTCCAACATCCCCGCCGTAGACGCACGGCAACTGCTTTCCACCGTTGCAATTCTTCGCATGCCGGGGATGACCGTAGTTACGGCGCGATTGGAAAGACAGAAGCGCAGTGCGATCTCAGCCAAGCTTCCTGGCGTTCCAGCCAGATCTTTTTTCAAGGCTTCTACGTGCTCCACTACTTGATGCTTGCGGTCGTCCCGGAAGTACGACTCGCGAAACTCGCCTGGTTCAAACTTCGTGTCTTCCGTGATGGTGCCGGTCAGTCCGCCTTCGTCGAGCGGAACGCGCGCCAGCACGCCGATCTTCATCTTTTGGCAGAGCGGAAACAGCTTCTTTTCGGGCGCCTGATCGAAGATGTTGTAGATCACCTGAACCGCATTGATGGCGCCGGTCTTCACCGCTTCTAAAGCCGAGTCGGGGTCGTGCTCGGAAATCGAAATCCCAAAGTAGCGAACCTTGCCCGCCTGGCGAAGATCCTCAATAGCGCGGCGCCATTCTTCCGTGTTGGTCCATGCATCGGTCCAGACGTGATACTGCTGCAAGTAGATCTGTTCAACCCCGAGATTCCGCAAGCTTTGTTCCGTAGATTGAACGATGTAATCGTACGGAAACACTTCAGAGATGGGAGTGGAAGGCGATGCCGGCCAAACGCGATTCTTCGGGGGAATCTTCGTGGCGACGTATAGCTTATGGAAGCTCTCCTTGACGGATTTACCCACAAGCTGCTCGCTGTGTCCGTCTCCATAGGCAAGCGCGGTATCGATGAAGTTGACACCCAGCTCGAAAGCGCGTTTGAGCGCGCGCAGGGATTCGTCGTCTTTCCCGCCTAGCCATTGGTTGCCGCCGATGCCCCACGCGCCATATCCGATCTCGCTGATCTCGGCTTCGGTAGTCCCTAATTTCCGATAATGCATGTACTACTATTACCTCCCTTGCCAGAAACAGAAAGGCCGCTGCGTCCAGTGGACACAGCGGCCTTTTCAAACCACCCGGGTAAACGGGCTTGTCTAAACTTGGGCTGTTTGCACCGTCTCCACGCTGGGCGGCGCTAAATTGAATCTCGCTAGAGCGGCGTCCCGGAGCAGACCGGGAGACGGCACGGTCAACATGCGCCGTGAAAGCTTCAGAAGGCCGCGGCGTTCTAACTGGTTCAAAGTCGTCGAGGTGGTCTCACGCGTGGCTCCAATGAGATCCGCCAACTCCAACTGAGTGATAGGAAGCTGATGATCTTGAGTTTCCTCTTGCGGTGTCACGAGAGCCGAGAGTTCCGCCAAGTAGTGAAGAATGCGGTACTCCACATCGTGAAGGCACAAGAGTTCAACCTTTTCCGCCAAGGCAAGTCTTCGCTCCAGCAAATAGCTGATGAGCGATGCCGCCAACTCAGAACTACTGGCGATGGCATAGTTCAATACTTCGCCAGGAACCCTGAACACGCTCGACGGCGTCAGCACTTCGGCCCCCGTGTAGTAGGTCGATTCGCCTTCGGCTAAAGACTCTTCTCCAATCAGATGGCCCGGTCCGCGAATGGTAAGGATGATTCGGCCGCCGCCTTCACTTGTACGCGTCAGCTTCACCAATCCTTCCTCAATGTAGTAAACCGAATCTGCTAGTTCTCCCTGTGAAAACAGAGTCGTGGATCGCCTAAGGCTACCCAGATGAGTTATGTCCGGAGACGATAAAAGCACACTACGTATGGCAGATGCGAGAGAAGTCACAGTGTCCTACTTTCCTCGATTATATTCACTTACAACGCGGAAACACAGGAAAAAGTTCGGGGTTGGTTCAAAATATTACACCTGCGACTAACTTGTGGAAGGCAGCTTACGTATAGAAGCGGCAAAAGAGGTACCAGCGTTGAAAAGGCGAACTAAGTCTTCTGTGTCAATGGCGTCCTTAACGCGATTTAGATAGTCCAGGAATAGCTCGACAGCTAGGGTGATCTCAGCCTTGTTAGTTGCCAAAATGCTCGACCAAAGGTCCGGAGTACTCAAAGCGAGACGGGTCATATCGAGCAGGCCGGGCCCAAACACCTGGGAAATACCCTCGCTGTTCTGCCCCTCGCTGTTTTGCGTCGAGAGAGTGCCCGCGAGAGCAGTTGAAACAAGCTGGGGAAGATGTGAGGTGAAAGCAACGATCCGGTCGTGTTCTGAAGGCGAAATCTCAAGGACGTTGGCGTCAAATCTGCCGAGCCACGAGCGGAACTGACGGGACATGGAGTTTTCAGGACGGCTGGGCGTGAGAACGTATGGCCGTTGAGCGAAAAGGCGGCCTTCCGCCGCTTGAGCCCCGCGGTGTTCCTTGCCTGCCATGGGATGGCCGCCTAGGAAGGTGGCGGAGCGCACATGCTCCGAAGCTTTACGAACAATGGCGGCTTTGGTGCTGCCTGCGTCGGTGATGAGGCATGCTTCGCGAGCGATGGGGCCGAGGATCTCCAGCGTTTGGAGAATGCGGTCGACTGGTTGAGCCAGGTAAATTACGTCCGCTGTCGCTGCCGCTTCTTCGAGGGTTCCGGCCCGGTCAATGGCGCCGGATTCGAGCCCCGCTTCAATGGCGGCCGGAGAACTGACGCCAATCAATTCGCCCGTGAATCCCGCTTGCCGAAGGGCTAAGCCGAAGGAGCCGCCGATGAGTCCGACGCCGACGATAGCAACGGTTTCCATCACTAGGGCGCTTTAAGCCGTGCGACCGATCGCTTGCGCGATAGCCCGGGTCTGCTGCATCATCTCGGCGAACTGGTTGGGACGCAGAGTTTGCGCGCCGTCGCTAATGGCGCGGTCGGGGTCAGGATGTACTTCTACCAGCAAGCCATCCGCACCGGCGGCAACAGCAGCGCGCGCCATGGGCAACACGTAATCGCGTTTACCCGTTCCATGCGACGGGTCGGCAACTACCGGCAAATGAGTCAGCCGCTTCAACACGGGAATAGCGGAGATGTCCATGGTATTGCGAGTGCTGGTCTCGAAAGTGCGAATGCCTCGTTCGCAAAGGATCACTTCGTAATTTCCGCCGGACATGATGTATTCAGCGGATAACAGCAACTCTTCGATGGTGGCGGCGATACCGCGTTTAAGCAGAACCGGTTTGCGAACCTTGCCCAGCTCGCGCAGAAGATTGAAGTTCTGCATGTTGCGGGCGCCGACCTGGAGGATGTCGGAATACTCGACCAGCAACGGAATTTGCACTTGATCCATCACTTCACTGACCACCAGCAAGCCATGACGATCAGCGGCGGCGCGCAGCAGGCGCAATCCTTGTTCGCCCAAGCCTTGGAAGCTATAGGGTGAGCTGCGCGGCTTGAACGCGCCTCCGCGGATCACTTGCGCTCCCGCTGAGGAAACGATCTCGGCACAAGCTTCAATCTGCGCTTCATCCTCAATGCTGCAGGGCCCTGCCATTGAGACCACTTTGTTGCCGCCGATCTCGACGCTTCCCATCTTGATCACCGTGCCCGCGGGCTTGAAGTGCCGGCTGGCGAGCTTATAGGGCGAGACGATACGGTGACATTCCTTAACGCCTTCGAAGGCTTCCAGAATGGCTGGATCGAAGTCGTCCATCGGTCCCACGCCGCCCAGGACGGTATGGCGCACTCCCGTCGAGCGATGGACGGTGAAGCCCATATCGACCAATCGATTGATAACGGCTTCAGTTTGAGGTTCGCTGGCGCCCTCTTGCATGACAACTAACATGGTTTTTGCCTTAACGCTCCGATGAATCCTTTTCGAGCATCTTGATCTTCTGAATAGTCCGCATCTCGTCGATGATGCGCTCGAAGATGCGTTGCACTGCCTGATTCGGCAAGGGCCCGCGATTCTGGCCGATGACGTTTGCAAACACCTGATCTTCACGTTTCGGCTCGTAGATGGCAAGCTGAAGATCGTGTTTGATATGGCCGATCTGTTCGACAATCGCGGTGCGTTCGTTCAATATTTCGAGCAACCGGCGATCAAGTTCGTCGATGCGCTCACGGCAGCGCGTCAGGTCAGGTGGGGAAAACCTGCTCATGACGAACGGAGGGGCGCAGTGAGATTTCGAGTGAAGGCTTCGAGTTGGTCTGCCAGGTCACTTTCGGAAGCATGTGTCTCGATGAACTTGACGATGGCGCTTCCCACCACCACACCGTCCGAGAGGCGGGCCACTTCGGCGACCTGCTGGGGCGTGCTGATTCCGAAGCCGACCGCAATCGGCAGATCTGTCAATGCACGCATGCGATTCGCAAGTGGAGCGGCGGCTTCTGAGAGCGACGCCTGTTCACCGGTGATCCCAGTGCGGGAGACCAGATAGATGAACCCGGAAGAGTTTTCCGCGATCAGGCGAAGGCGGCGTTCGGTGCTGGTGGGCGCTGCTAGAAAGACAGTGTCCAGGCCATGCTCGCGCAGACGGCGCGCCGGAGTCTCCGCTTCTTCGATGCACAAATCGGTCAGCAGTACCCCATCAATGCCGGCTTCAGAAGCATCGCGAGCGAGTTTCTCGAAGCCGTATCGCAGCAACGGATTCAAGTAGCTGAACAGCAGCAACGGAATCTCCGATTGACGCCTGATCTCACGAACAACATCGAGCAGGCGGGGCAGTGTGGTGCCCGCCTGGAGTGCGCGGTCGGAGGCGCGCTGAATCACCGGGCCGTCGGCGATAGGATCAGAGAAAGGAACGCCCAACTCAATCAGATCCGCGCCACCTCGCTCGAGCGCCAGGACGAGAGAGGCGGTGTGAGCCGGGCTCGGATCACCGCCGGTGAGATAGGCGATGAAGGCTTTGCGGTTTTCCGATTTGCAAGCGCTGAACAGATGAGCGATGCGACTGGCGGTTTGAACCGGCATTAGACGTCGAGCTCCGGCATGTTCTCGCGATAGATATCCATGTCTTTGTCGCCGCGGCCTGAGACATTGACGATGTAAATCGCGTCGGGCTCAGCGGGCGCGCGGCGCATGGCTTCCGCAATGGCGTGTGACGATTCGAGCGCGGGAATGATGCCTTCCATACGGGCCAGCGCTTTGGCGGCGTTCAACGCTTCGGCATCGCTGATTGAGACGTATTCGGCGCGGCTTTGCTCATGAAGCCAGGCGTGTTCAGGCCCAATGAGCGCGTAATCGAGTCCCGCCGAGACGGAATGAGTGAGTCCCACCTGTCCCTGTTCATCCTGCAAAAGATAGCTGAAGGCGCCATGAAGAACACCGGGTGATCCGCCGCCGCTCATGCGCGCCGCATGATCTCCCAATTTGTGGCCTCTACCGCCGGCTTCGACCCCGATGAGTCGAACTGCAGAATCAGCGACAAAAGGATAGAAGATCCCGATAGCATTGCTGCCGCCCCCGACGCAAGCCAGGACGGTGTCCGGAAGACGGCCAATTTGCCGGAGAGCCTGGGTACGCGCCTCTTCTCCGATGATCTTATGAAAATCGCGAACCATCATCGGATAAGGATGAGCGCCCAAGGCCGAGCCCAGAAGGTAATGCGTGGACGCGACGTTGGTGACCCAGTCGCGCATCGCTTCGCTGATGGCATCTTTCAGCGTGCGGCTGCCATTTGTCACGCCGACCACGCTAGCTCCCAGAAGGCGCATGCGGAAGACGTTCAAGCGCTGGCGCCGCATGTCTTCTTCGCCCATGTAGACGACGCATTCCATGCCGAACAGAGCGCACACGGTGGCGGTGGCGACGCCGTGCTGACCGGCTCCGGTTTCAGCGATGATGCGGCGCTTTCCCATGCGGCGAGCGAGCAGGATTTGACCCAGACAGTTATTGATTTTGTGCGCCCCGGTGTGCAGCAGGTCTTCGCGCTTCAGCCAGAGCTGAGCGCCCCCGAGGCTTTCGCTCAGGCGCTTGGCGTAGTAGAGCGCCGTGGGACGTCCGGCGTAATGGTGCAGCAGCGAATCGAGCTCCGTCTGGAATGCGGGGTCGGCGCGGGCGTCGCGATAGGCCTGCTCGAGTTCCTCCAGCGGCGACATCAAGACTTCGGGAACGTAGCGGCCGCCGTAGGGACCGAAATGGCCCAGAGCGTCAGGAACTAGGGAAGAACTCATATATTTTTCCGACCCATCATTTGGTTTGCTGCTCGCGCGGCGTGAACGAAAGCACGCACTTCCTGCACGTTCTTTTTCCCGGGGCTGGATTCCAGGCGCGAACAGGCGTCAACGCCCCAGGGTTTGACGGTGTGGATGGCTTCGGCCACGTTGGACGAATGGAGGCCACCAGCGAGAATGACGCGGAAAGATCGCGAGCGCGCCAGGTTCCAATCGAAAGTTTGGCCGGAGCCGCCGAACTCCGGAGTGGGTGTGTCGAGCAGATACGCTTCGGCGCCGTCGCTCTCCGTCGCGTCATGATTCTGCGGCGCCATGCTCCGCCAGATACGATACGGCTTCGGCAAAGAGACCGCGCCGCACGCATCACCATGGAGTTGAAGCACGTCCAGAGGGACTTGCTGCGTGATCTCGAACAACTCGTCTGATGTGGGATTCACAAATACTCCCACTCGCAAATAATCACCCGGGACCGCCGCTATCACCTGCTGAGCGCGCTGTGGAGTGATGTAGCGCGGGCTCGCAGGATAGAAATTAAACCCGAGGGCGTCGGCGCCTGCTTCGACCGCTGCCATGGCGTCTTCAACGTTCGTTATGCCGCAAATTTTCACGACAAACGGGAGATCAACCGCGTTGGCCATGGCCATTGTGAACCAGATCTTTCAAAGCCGCGGCGGGGTCGTGGGCTCGCATCAGCGACTCACCGATTAAGAAGGCGTGGAAGCCGGCGCCACGCAGCAGTTCTATGTCCGCATGGGTGGCGATGCCGCTTTCACTCACGCGTATAACACCCGATGGCATGAGATAGCTGAGGCGGAGAGACGTGTCGAGCGAGACCTCAAAGGTATCGAGGTCGCGATTGTTCACACCGATCAGTTCGGCGCCGGAATCCACCGCTTTGACGAGTTCTTCCGCGTTGTGAACTTCGATTAACGACGCGAGCTGGAGCGAAGAGGCGAGCTCACGAAAGCTTTGAAGCTCTTCCGCATCGAGCACGGCAGCGATCAACAGGATGGCGTCCGCCCCGTGCGCGGCGGCTTCGAAAATCTGCAGCCGGTCGATGGTGAAATCCTTGCGCAGAACCGGGAGGCTGACGGCGGCGCGTGCGGCTTCGAGATCGTGCAGCGTCCCCTGGAAATATTGCTTGTCCGTGAGGACGGAGAGGCAAGCGGCTCCGCCTTGCTCATAAGAATGCGCGATGAAAGCGGGATGAAAGTTCGACTGCAAGAGGCCTTTGCTAGGAGAAGCCTTCTTGATTTCGGCGATAATGGCGGGCGATTTGTCGCGGAGGGCCTGCGCAAACGGACGCGGAGCCAATTTGCGCTCGTAGGCTTCGTGCTCGAGAAGGGACGCGTGCGCTTGCAGCTCCAACACTTCCTGCTTTTTGTGCTGCACTATTTCGGCCAAAATGCCAGATGGAGCGCGAACCGTCATAGGCGGGGGTTAGACCTCATCGTAACAGGTTGAGGGGCCTTTGAACGGCTTGTCCGGCGCATCTCCATCGCCGAGAATCGCGACGACCCAGTCACCCTAAAAGAAGCGCTGAACACCCAAGCAAGGGCTGAGCTTTGCGGAGTTGTTCTTCGTCTG
>JAABUQ010004511.1_pt1 | contig 23619 bp, 23 predicted proteins | sample 5560001 | NCBI WGS metagenome assembly JAABUQ01 (sample SAMN10711888, study PRJNA513371) | rock metagenome | isolation source: Antarctica rocks | place: Antarctica: Victoria Land, Finger Mt nord | collected 2015-12-18 | reverse complement strand
CCACGTCCCCCCACCCCCCGAAGCCACCTACCCGACCCTCGCCTCTGCCGAAGCCGCCATCCACGCCTGGACCACCTCGACCCACTACGAACTCGTGCGTCAAAAATCCGACAAAAACCGCGAAAACAAGGCCTACAAGCACTACTACCGCTGCGGCGCCTACGGCAAACCCTCCAACACCCGAAAAATCACCGAAGAAACCCGGGTGCGCAAACGGAAGAGCAAGAAAAGCGGGTGCACGATGGCGTTGTATGTGAAGGCGGTAAGCCCGCTGGCGGTGGATGGGGCGTGGGAGCTGAAGCATCATCAGAATGAGAAGAGTGTTTTTCATAATCATGGACCGCCGGAGGTGGTGGTGCGGAGGGAGAGGGGGGGGAAGGGGAGGAGGAATAAGGGGACGCAGACGCCGGCGGGGTTTATGAGGGTGGCGCCTTGTCAGTGGTGTCATCGGTGAAGAGTGGAGAAGGCGGGGGGGGTGTGATGGAGGGAATTGCTTTGGTTGCTGGAGAGGAGGATGGGGCAGGAAAGGGGGGTTAAGGGGGGGGGCATGGTGTAGAGCAATGGTGCTGCGACGAGGGATTCCGTTGCGGTGATACTCACCCTCGCGCTGGACTACGAACCACACTCAAACCTACTACGATGGCGTTGCTGGCCCAAGCCCCTAGCATACATTACATTATAATTACTCGAGCGGGACCTCCTACGGCACAACCTCCTACCTCCTACCCGAATCACCCCCATCTTAACAACCACACCCGTGTGAGCCACGTCCCTCCTACGACCCTACGCTTCACTCCACACCCACACCCATACCCATACCATCCATGCCCCCCCAAACCCCTCCTCACACCAACCCCTCCTCCCACCACCCCCTCCCACCCCCCGGCTTCCTTCCGCCCTCCCTTCCGTTTAAACCGCCCTACCTCCCCATCACTTCACCACTTCTTCCGTCCTCACTCCTCCACGCTTCCCACGACCCCATACATTCACACCCAGATTCGCACCCGCATTCGCACCCGCATTCTCACCCGCGTTCACATCTCCCCATCCACACATCCACACCCACACCCCCTCAGCCTCCGTAAGCCTCCGTAGTCTAGCTCTTCTCGATCTCAAGCCGGTTTGCCAGCTGCGCTGGTCTGGCCCTTTCCGATTGGTCATGGTGTGGGTTTTGTGCTGTGGGGTTTATGTTGTGGATTTATGTTGTGGGTTTATGCTGTGGGTTTTATGCTGTGGGTTTTGTGCTGTCGGGTTGGTGCTGTGATGCGGTGGGGTTGATGCGGTGGGGTTGATGCGGTGGGGTTGATGCGGTGGGGTTGATGCTAGGGGGTTTAGGGTGTGGAGGGGGTGGAAGGGGGAAGGGGATGAGGGTGGAAGGGGGAAGGGGGGGGGGGAAGGGGGGGGTTGGAAGTGTGATGGGGATGGGGAGGTGGAATGGGGAAAGGGGAAGGGAGGTGGGAAGGTGTGTGGGAGAAGGAGGGCAGATGGATTCTGCGATGAGATGAAGATGAAGATGAATGAAGTACGCCATTAGATGTTTCAATTCCAAGTAGTAACAGGAAGAAAATTCTCCCAACCTCATCCGATTCAAACGACCTCAATACTCAACACCTTAACATCCTCCTCCGGCCGCTCCTTCCAAACCCTAACCCCCTCGATCCGCCTCACCACCTCCATCCCCCCCGTCACCCTCCCAAAAACAGTATGCTTCCGATCCAGCCACGGCGCCCTCTCCGTCGTGATAAACCATTGACTCCCATTCGTGTTCGGGCCCGCATTAGCCATGCTGAGCGTATAAGGCTTGTCGTGGCGGAGCGCACTAAATTCGTCCTCGAACTCGCCGCCCCAGATGGATTCGCCCCCGGTGCCGTCGCCGAGGGGGTCCCCGCCTTGGATCATGAATTTGCGGATCACCCGGTGGAAGAGGGTGTTGTTGTAGTAGCCGTGCCGGGCGTGGGTCACGAAGTTTTCGACCGTGCGCGGGGCGGCGGAGGGAAAGAGGCGGAGGGTGACGTCGCCCAGGGTTGTGTGCATGGTTGCTTGGGTGCCAGTTTCGGTATTCTTAGCTTCTGGGGTGGGGGCGGCCGCGTGTGTTGGTTTTTCGTTTTGGATGTCCCGTGAGGATTTGGAGGGGGTGGTGTCGTTTGTGTACATGTAGAAGCGGGGTTTGGATAGGGCGGTGGTGATGAGAGTTGGGTCTCGGGCTTCGGATTCTTGGAGGAGGGGGTTGGAGCTGGCGGCCATGGTGATGGTGACGAGGGATTTTTGCTGGGGGGCGCCTTGGTAGAGGGCGAGGTGCAGAGCGCGGAAGGGGTCGGTGTCGCCGTAGACGCGGATGACGCGGTTGGTGAGGCTGTTGATGCATTTGGTGCCGTGGAGGGAGGCGTAGAGGATGAAGTTGGAGGATTCGTCAAAGATGACATTGATACGGGGATGTAGGGTGGGGTTGTCGAGGGAGTGTTCGGTGGCGAGGCGGCGCCCGAATTCGACGTTTTCGAGGGTGCTGAGGGAGGTACCTGCTTGTTGCATTTCGGTGATTGTGGCGAGGGATTCGTCGTAGGTGCGGTAGAGTTTGCCGGTTGGGAAGTCGAAGATGCGGACTTGGCGGTCGGGGAAGGAAAAGGTTGCGAACTGAGCGCCTGAGGGGGATATTGTGATTGAGGTCGGGAGGGATTTGGATTTCTTGAACTCAAAGAGATCCGTTGAGCTCTTGAACTTGAAGACATTGTCTGGCTTTTCATATGAACCGCCCGGCCGCCAGTATTCGATCATTCCATTGTCGTCTGCTGATATGGCGCAGTCATATTTGTTGTTGAATGCGATTGCTCGGACGGGGCTTTTGTGAAGGTTGCCGATAGTATGTAGAGCCTTTTGCGACTCTCCCCTGCCATCATAAATGGCGATATCACTACTGTCCTCGTCTGATACCGCCAGAAGCGGCATTGAGGCTCCCCGCTTGTGTACCCAGCATATCGACCTTGGAATATTTTCTAGCTGAAATATGGCAAGCAGATCGAATGTGACCACATCAAATATCTTTATCGTCTTATCCACCCCGGCAGTAGCATAGCTTCGGCCATCCTGGCTAACACTGACAGTTTTGATCTCCCCAACATGAGCTTTAAATTCTTTCACGGACTCGATACCCTCGGCCACCTTCTTCCAAAATTTGACCACGCCATCCACTGAGCTTGTAACCAAGAAATCGGTGAAAGGTGTGATTGTGACATAAGCCAATTGGTCCTTGTGCATCAAGGATTTGGAGTAGCGCGAAGATGCAGGTAGAGCTGAAATATAAAGCTTTTCGTAAGGGAGCTTCCGGCGCTTCTTCTTGGGTACAGCAGAGGGCAGAGCTGGCCCGAGGTCGTCGTCAGAAGATGTATCTACAAGTGAGTCAGTCACACCTATGCGAACAGTTCTAGTAGAACTACCTGCTCCTTGCGCGGAAGCACCATTTTCGTTTGGTTGTGCATTCTTTCCATCCTCGAAGTCAGCACGCGACCGCTTTCGAGATGGAGGAGGAGACTCCTTTATCGTAGCGTTGTCCATCGCAAAGGCAGCAGCGCGCTTTCAAATCTACAAGATAATCCAGAAAGTCTCGAAGGCATTGGAACAGAAAGGGAGGTGAGCCTAAGGCACGGTCTCGGAACGTCCCGCAGCTCTATTCCTACCTGAACCTTAGCAGCTCTTGATATGTACGCCTTATCGATATACGAACACACTGAATTCAATCATATCATCGCATCTCAGACCCCACATAACATCTTCTTTTTCTCCCGACCCTTCTCCACCTAGCACATTCTCATTTTCCATGGCCGATGTGCAGTCATGCCAATGTCACCAGTAGAACGATGGCAGTACCCTCTACACGAAATCCCTGAGGGCCTACTCTTTTCTGGCCCACTTTTCGGAACAACGGGCCTCACCAACTGTCGCGAATCTTTTGCTATGCACAACATCGTAGGAGGAACGCCTGATTCTCGACCTATCGAAGATCTTTGTGGACGGGGCTTACGGTAAATCAATCGCATAGGCATGGTGCTTGCCCTTGAGTCGTCTTCTCCGACAGAGCCTCCACCGAGAATGTCCCGGCCGCATATAGAATTATTTTGCTTCATGTCCTGAGTGGTAGGAATGGATACATGAAGTGAATAAATACGCTTCCTATCGCTTCTCCCTTTGGGCTATGAATCCTTACAGGTTACGCTAGAAATGCAAGACTTTCTTTGTTTTCCTTTCATCGCAGTGTAAGAAATTTAACCGGAAGACTGTAATTCTTTTTTCCAGCATGCGAACCCTCCCAGCCCAATTCCAAAGAAAGAAACTTCAGCTACCTTCAAAGGAAAAGGTGCAATTGAAACAACGAAGGCAGAATCAACAAGACATCCACCATTCGGCCAATACGCCCTAACCCCCTTCGCTCCCAAAGAAACCCCCCTCTAATCACCGCCCTCCTCTCCCCCTTCCCCCTCATCATCATCATCGTCCCCACCCCGTCGGTTGGCCCTACGCTCATTCCCTCTCGGCCCATCCTTCCTGATGGGGATCTTGATCCCTTGCCGCGCAAAGTCACGCGATAACTCCGTACTCTCAATCACACCTGGGAATTTCTTTGCACTGAAGACCTGGAAGACGTCGCTAAACGCACTGGCGAGGACGGGGGCTGATGACGTGTTGAGGGTGCCCGTCTGAAGAGGGGTGGACTGGGCGGGGGGATTGAGGGGGTTTTGAGGGGTGGAGACGGCGGCGCGAAGTTCGGAGCTGTTGCCCACGTTGACGAAATTCATTTTGAGTCTGGTAAGGGTCAGCGAGGCGGGTTGGAGGAGGAGATCGGAGGGTATGTCATAGCCGATAGAGTAGAAGTGGGTTTTGGGAGATAGGCGTCGGATATTGTAACCGATGGAGCAGAGGCATACCTGAATGGGCCTTCGGTGCGGACGCTGAGGTCTTGGAGGATGAACCATACACCGAGCTGATTACTGGGAGGGCTGAAGAGTTTGAAGGCGCTGACGCAGAGGCTGCCGATTAGATTCCGAGTGAACATGCCGCTGGGTTGAGAGCGAGGATCTATGTTTGGGGGAATATGGTCCGGGGAGAGAAGGGGACCTTGCGGTTGGTGTTGTTGTTGATGATAGCTTGTTATAGCTGTGGGAGGTTGTGGGCCAGGGGCTCCGTGATTTGGAGGATAGATGATTTGAGGCTGCGGTTGTTGATACGCCATGTATGTTGGTCTACCTTGGTTTGGCATTTGCTGCTGAAGGTGCATTTGCTGCTGTGGGTACATTTGCTGCTGAGGCGGTACTTGTTGAGGATGCATTGACTGTTGCGGGTGCACTTGCTGCTGGGGTTGCATTTGATGGTGATGCTGCAATGCATAGTCAACCCGGTGCTCCCGGTATTGCTCTATATGACGGGAGAGTTCGTTCTGCTTCGGTAGTGGATATTGACTTCCCATAGTCGACGGTGGCATGGTCGGGTAGGGGCCGGGGGCCGTGACAGGTGGTGGGTTGGTGTAAGCAGGCCTGTGTGGTGGACTTCGGAAAGGGCCCACGTTCATGGCGTAGAGATCCGGTATGTTCGGTGGGGGATATGAAGCTGATGTCGCGGCGGAGATGGATGGGGACGTAGCGGAGTGGCGGACCAGGTTGACTTCTTTCCAGCCATCTGCAGACCAAAGATCGACGGTGAGGACAAAATAGGAAGTATCGATCTCGCTGGCGAGACATTAGATTGAACGCTCCTCCAAGAATGCCGCTGGTTCAGGAGGACATAATGCAACATCTCTCGAATCAAATGAGGACGTACTTGATGTCAATCTCTTCCTCCGTGGTAGCATCTTGAACAACTAGCTGGATGCATGGCGGTGGAGTAATCGGTCGTCTATCCTATGGGCACATGTCAAACACCATACATCATCGACTTAGATTCAGGGAAGAAATAAATCCGGTATATGATTCCCAAAATTTGCAACCTCCCCGACTGACTTACTTTGTCTCCGAAACCGCACATTCGAGCACGGACTGGCTGCTGGACGACATGAAGACTATACACTGCTCAGTCGGGCTCTCTGATATCGTGGTCCTCGACGCTAGGGTGCAAAGTACCTGTAAATTCTGCCGTCATAAACAGTCTTGATAGGTGCACACCGCTCCTCTACAGTTTTGCCATCTGTCGGGGGCATTGGAGGCTGTGCGGTATGTGCCGGTTGCGCAGCGCTTGGATAGACGGGCGGGATGGGATTGGGGTCGACGATGTGCGCAATACTTGTTGGAGCTGTAGGCGTAGATCGATGGGGCGAGGATGGGAGAGAAGGTGTTTGTTCGAAAGCCATGGTCATTTTCTCATGTGAAGGTTGTGCTTTCCTAATTTGATGTCGTACGATTCTGTTGAAATTGATTCGCCCGACCTTCTGCGTGGAATGCAATGAAGAAGGAATCTCCTACTCGGACTCGCCGTGCAGCCTAGGATGTGATGGATTGCAACGAGCAAACAATATCAGTACGCGATGTCTGCAGCAAAGCCTGCTTTGTCTTTACAGTGCAGACGCAGGCACATCTTTATCCTGCATGGACCTCCCAATCACTGCGGTCCCTCCGTGATCGCATGAACGCCCCAAACAATTCAAACGGGCGCGCCCATCATCCCGTCATGCCAAGTACCTAACCTAAACACAGATGAACATTGAAGAAAATAAAGTGCATTAGATAGCGGAGCAGAACGAGAGGGATCAGCTGTGTAAGGTACCTCTTTAAGTGCAGTAAGTTGGCCGTTCGATGGGGGAAGCATTGGCTGAGCGCCTCTACCACTCCCTTGGGTCTTCCGCAATCAGCAGTACAGTAGCAATGGGTGTTAAGAGCCCTGCTAACTACTGCGGCTTGCACCCGGAACCATTCCTAGGGCACCCCCAAAGGCCTTAGTTCCCCGGGTCGGTTTCCAGGCCCACAGCAGCCGAATAGCGAATGCTGGGCCCGGGCCTCTGTGCGAAGAAGATCGGCATACGGAAATGTTCCGGAGGGGGGGCCGCTTGTGAGATCAAACATCGAGATACTGCGCTAGAACCAGCGTGCAGCGATGAAGATCACGCTTTACGAATACTAAGGGGGGCTGTGTTCGTCAACAGATATCTTCAGCGTCATCTGTCGATCCATGGCTTGGAAATGCAAAATGAAGAGAGTGACAGCAACTTGTTTCCACAAGCTAAGGTAGCAATGTTATTGTAGAGTACAATTCCCAACCGCCGCCTTTCCGAGCGTTAGCTACTGAAAGCGCTTGTCCAGCCCTGGTGGCCAGGGACCATCTTGCTACCTCGATCAAAAAAAAACGAGTATCTAGATTACAATTGTACGGGCCCCTCCCATCCCTAGCCGCACAAGAAACCCGGTAGCAAGAATGTCAGGTGAAATGAGCCTTCGGTACGTCGTTCAAGATCCCGTCCGTACACCTCATGCAATGCTCGGAGAACATGAGACCGTGATGGTCGAAACAGAAGACATGGATTATGAGAACGCCGGGCTAGCTCGCTCTTTGTGATGCTGATAGCCGTGACGTTCGTATAGAGGGTGACGAGAATACCAACATCGTCGTAGCGCAAGGAACATGGTGAGCGGTGAGGGATGGTATTCCGTTTCAGTCAGAGGGATTAGCTCAAGGTTGAAGGCAGATTGTGGCGACGGAGGCGTGTAGGTAGTATAGCATAGGTCGTACATCGAGGGGGAAGCTCAACCTGCTAGCTTTACAAAATGTTTGTTCCAGATCCAGCCGACCATGTTGTTCCGATCATCTTGGTTTTTAGCCAGCCAGAGCTCGCCCTTTTCGCCGATAACATCGAAGATCTAGAATCACATTATTACAAGCTTAGATGACACAGGTCGAAGGTAACTTACTTCTCCAGCAACGTAGGTCAGGTAAGGATAGCCGGCCTCTTTTCTCGCCCGATCGATATTGAACTCGTACACACTTGCAGCGAGGAAAATAACATTGAAGTCTTTGGCAGACGAATTGCCAGTTGGAGATTCAGCGGGTGGAGAATCTGACATCGGCATAGCTGAAGAGAAGAATCCAGAGTATCGATTAGGAGATGAGGAACGAGGTTGAGATGTGTAAGGCGTTCCAGGCGAGGGGCGGAATCCAAGGACAGAATCATCGCTCAGGCGATTCTGATTGGAGCTATCCATGCTAGGACGGAGAGTAGGTGATGGATCGGTGGCTGTTCGGGCTGTTGCAGTACTTGGCCGTCCTGGTGTTGAATTCACTGGGGTAGTGCTGTTCGAATATGAACGGTAGGCTCCTGGCACCTCTGGCGTGCGCGGACTATGACCTGAGACTGTTGAACTGGCACGTATGCGATGACTTGGCTCTCGGCGCACAGCAGGACCAGGCGCTATGATTGTAGCGTCGCCAACGGCAAAGAAGCTTCCACCACCGCGACCGCCGAAGTCGGGCTGTGGCAACAAAGGCGATTTGTCGCTGCTGCTGGAAAGCGTCCGTCGCTTCGATTCTATTGAACCGGCTTGCCTTGGTGAATGAACTCCGTTGCCATTCACGTTTGCAGGTCCTAAGATCACCGCTGCTGGCGAGACGAGCCTCATGAGATTGGCCGTATCGTTGAGCAACGAGCCATTGCATATGCCGAGAGATGTGACCTGAGCTTCGAAGAATGTGAAGTCGCCTAGAAATGAGTCGATGATATCCTGAGGCGTACTAGATCCTTTGACATCATCGATTGCTTGGCCTAACCTCCTACGCCAGACGATTTGCCACTGCAGTTGAAGCTGTACAAAATTATTCAGGCAAGCTTTCACAAGTTTTCCTGTCAATGCGAACAGCTTAGGCAACTCATCTTTGAGTGTGTCGTTCACTGCCACGAATTGTTCGCCTTGTTCGGTAGTCTTCTTGTCTGGCTTGTCACCCCGTTCTGTTACGGCTTTGAATCGGGCGTAGTCCATAACTCGTTTGTCGCGTTTCTGGATGAGTTTCTGAGGTCCGTCGTGTAGTTTTAAAAGTGTTGTTATAGGCTCAATGACGTTCTTACGAACAGCAGCGATCTGCGAGAACTTAGTACTCCATGGGTCTCCATCACGATCTTCTTAACAACTTACATGATCAGCCAGGGCGGTCATTGACATCTCCCTGGTCGACATCCTGAATTTTCGCCACTTGCTCTCGACTTCCGGGTAGCTCGTTTGGCCAACATCAACGTGTGCTTCCATTGCCATGACAAAATCGCAAAAGCGACTCATGAAGATTTGGACATCGTTAGTGTACATTTCCACGTCCCGCATGACGACCTGGACCTGAATGAAGTGAGACCCAAATTTCTCTGAAACAGCTGTGTACGCCTTGTCTTCAACCATTCCGGAAAGGCCGACCTGCTGTCTTAATTTCTCGGTGCGCCGTCCAAACGCTTTCGAGAGGCCTATCCGAACATCCGACTCTTTACGCTTTCGGGTATTTGTGACCTGTTCCATAATATCGGCTCGTTTCTTCATTTCGTTGATCCTCATTGAAATACCCTTCATTTCACGAGCGGCAACGTCTAGTGCGGCCCAATCAGGGTGATTCTCTGGTGTGACCTCCAGAAGCTGATCCAACAGCAATGGATATTTGAGAACGCGTTGCACCGGCTTGACTAGTAACGAATCCAAATCCCATGCGGATGTGAGATCGCTGGCGTACGCCTTACACTCTTTGAGCCAGATCTGCACCTTAGGGTTCTTTTGAAGGACTTGCAGCTTTTGATTGGCAAGATCGTGATTCTTCAGATATTCTGCATAAACCCGCTCCATATGTTCCATGTGGTTTGCAAAGGCTTCACCTACAAAAGTCTTTCGATCTTTGTCGTCGTCACTCAACTCGGGGCCACTGATCGAAGACTGGTCATCTGTGTATCCGCTATTAGATGTTGCTGTGCTGGTACGATTGCTTCGCCACCGTTTTGATTTAGCTAGAACGTAAACAGGTTTCGAAGCCTGTTTCAGAGCATCCAGGAAATTGGTCGAAAATGACACAATCTGGTCCGAGTTGTTGAAAAGTGTCTTGACATCTTCAGCTGAAATGATGATGACATTGGATGTGCCTTTGTATATATCATCTACCACTTTCATGTCCTGACCAAAAGAGTGCTCTGTATCTACTAGTTCCTTAATGATGTTCTTGCGCCTGGTCAAGCGTTTCTGTTCAGGCGAGGGCAAGGGTTTCACGGTGGCTTCAGTTGGGATCGGCGGAGGTTCTGGGTCTTGAGATGTGGACAGAGGAACGGATGGGTTTGACGGTGTCCCTAATCGTGGCTCACGTGTTTGATTTGGTTTGGCGGTGGGAACCGCGTCGCCTAGAGGGGACTTGACCGGATAGTTTGTTGACGAGATACTCCTGTTGTAGACGATTGGTGGTGGTGGGGGCGGCAGTGGTGGTGACCGCGCTGTAGGCGGCTGCACAGATGGCGTTCTATATATTTGTTCCGCAGGTAGTGGAGGTGGAGGATGTGCTGGAAGAGGCGGTGCTGATATCTTCGGTGAGTCATACCTATGCGGAGGCTCCACAGTGATTTCAAGACCCCCGAGACCCTGAATGGGAGGTAGTAGTAGGCCACTCCCTCCCTCATCACGGTCGCTTGGCCCTTCTTGATATCCCGAAGTGTTTGCCAATCTAGATCTACCCAGATTATAATCTTTGGGAGGCAATTGAGGCCTTTCGTCCTCAGCGGGACTACTATCTGCAGCTTGCAGCTCAAATCCACCAAGCGAAGGGGACATGTCAAAGTCGTCTAAGCGACTCAAGCTTGCCCTGGCCGGCCTCGAGTCGCCCTCTTCAATCTCCAGGTTATTAGAGGAAGCAGATACGTTTCGGCTGTGGCTGTGCTCCACCTGCTGGACCATCTTCTCGTCCATATCTTGTCTCACCTCCTTCTCCGACACGGCTGGGGGAACATTGAGAGAACTGGTTCGTTCTTGGACAGGGAATCTTGGGGGCTCAGGCCGTGTATTGTTACGTGCGTTTCGTTCTTTCGTCAATTGCTGCAGATACAGCTGCATGACTTTCTTTGAATCCCATCCCCCTTGGCGAGCGAGCTCTGGAGATTGCGCCGCCAGGTCTTGCAGCATATCGGGGCTCACAAGAGAGAGATCATGGTAATGATCTAGTACGCGATTGATGGTACTATAGGCGTCGCTGTCCATTGTTGTTCGAGCCGTCTTGGGCGAGGAGAATCCTGCAGGAGACCATGCTTGCTGAGTGTGATCGCTCATCGATGTAGAGATAGAGAGATGGGTTGACTGTTCAGAATTCGGCGAGAAGTGTTCGTCGATGCGCTCCAGAGGTGAATCTCTATCGTCTTTCTCATCTTTTGACTTGGTTGAAGACGTCCAAGAGCTCATGCTCCACCGACTATCTGGCCCTTCTGGCCCCTCACTTGATGGGGGATCTTTCAGTTTCTCCTCGTACTGATCACGGAACGCCCCCTTTTCGAGGACTGGAGTATCACCCAACATAATCTGTATAGATTCTCGGTCATCTCGTTCTGATATCGCATCCTCGGCCGCTAGACGCCGCCCATGGTTCGTAGGACTTGGAGATCTTGAACGCATTTTCATAATGTGTTTGAGGAGATTTGGCTCTGATTCTCTTTCGCGCTCGTGGCGCCAATGCTCCTGCGGTATATCTTCGGGTTCGTCCTCGAAAAAGGTACCCACAGAGCCGGATGTACCAGCAGTAACAGCTGAGCCAGGTTCGACATCGGATGGAGGGGTGGGAATACCTTGGTCCGGATTCGACGTATACCGAGTGAAAGTGCCCAAAGTCGGCGAATCCTCCATGCTCAAGTCCAGCACCGATTGTTCCGAGAGTCGACCAGTATTTATTGTCAGTTCCCGCTCTGCGCTGGGTAGTTCCTCTGCAGGGGTCTGGAAATCCTCATTCACGGTTTCCATTATAGAGTTGCGTTGCTGGTCTACAAGCTGTGAAGGATGCTGGGAAGAATCCATCTCCTTTCCAGACGCGTCACAGGCATCTGAAGTGAATGAGGATTCGAGTGAACGGCTATTGCGCGCCATAGAAGCTCTCCGCTCTTCCTCCCTCTCATTCTTTTCGACGGTCTTCGTGAAAGCCTGCTGTATTTTTTGCCTTCTTGCCGCAAAGTCCACACTACCAAGCTCCGAAGGTTTCCTTGGTCGACTCTCCTTCGTATTCTTTTGGCCTTTATTCTCATGTCCAGAAAATCTCTCTACTGCACGGGCTCTTGAAGCGGAGGTGGAGGCGCTGGAAACGGGTTGCCGAGGACGCGAGCTTCGCAGTGGAGGCGATTTCTTGGGCATTGGTGCTGATATGTATGCATTGAGGCGGGGGCTGGTTGAATAATTATTTGTTCCTTGACCACATCGTGGAGACTTTAGTGGTGTGGTGGATCGCGACCCACGTGGCGGACTTCGTGGGTTTTGCAAGGGTCTTGGGGGTGCAGCACGTGTTCTTGCTGGAGTTTTCATATGCGATGAACCTTGAGCCGAATTGTTTCTCGTCGAATCCGGGGAGTTGCCAGAATCGGATGTCATGCTCAGCCGCCGTGTGATGATCGGAATTCGAGACTGGGAATTCCGTCTGGACTCATGCGCAGAGGTAGGTGACGACGGTGGTGACAGATTCGATCCGTACATTCTCGATGCAGGTGGTCGACTCGGTATGCCCTGGAAATCGCTCCTTGTCCGCCTGTGCACTTCCAATGGTGGTTCTGGTATGTCCTTTTCGGCCTTGATCTCTTCCAGCGTGGGCGCAGCACCATGGTACCAAGCCGTGGGCGAGGATGGTGATGCATCGCCCATATGGCCCCAGCGCTCATCCGGAAACATAGGATTCGGACTGTGCATGCTTCCCTCCGACCCTCTCCGCCGTTGTGGTTTGGGTATGCCATAACCGAATTCTGGATGTGTTGGGCTCATCTCGAGTACTTCACCGAAAAGTGGTCGGGTCGGCACAGTAGAGGCGCTGGGAGCCAGGTCTAACGTTGACTGTGAAGCTGCTGGATGGGCAGTGTAAGGGTCGGGACGTGGGTTTTTCTGGGTTTTTTTGGACCTGGGGCTGGCAGTCGTATCGTCGTATGTCCGGCCTCTCCGCTGCTGGAATCTCGAACCTTGCGCAGGATTGGCGTCACTCTGAGGTAAAGGTCTTGAACCAGAACTATCGCCTCTATTTTTGATTTGCGATCCGCTACGCGACACGGAATTTGCTCGATTCGAACTTGTAGATGTGGACCTTGAAGTCCCAGCTTTTTGAGGGAGTGGCGGTACTTCATCAGGAGTCTGGTTGAATTTGTTGACCAAATCCTGGAGAGACGTCTGCCGATTTCGGGCGGTACTTGAGAGAGCTGGGGTGGATTTGGTGACACCAAGAGGCGACCTGTCTGAAGTGGGTGAGGATGCGTAGCGAGAATCATTCATCCGAGGAGCCATGGGAGAAGCCCTCGGACCATTGCTTCGAGGAGATGTGGCACTCGGCCGGTCATTGGTCGAACCATATACGTTCCCATCTCGCTTCTCCACCCTGATATCGGCCTGCCCCAGGCCATCCATCAGGCCTCTCCCATACGGATCGCGATGCCGTCTGTAGAATTCATGAGGGTCGGGAGAATTATCGTCGTGAGTGTGGCCATTAGTTGTGGGGCTCTGTTGACGGTCGAAATTGGTGGAGACGAGTGGGCGTTTGTTCGACGGTGGTGCGTAAGCATATGCAGGTAGATGTGGAATAGTGGGGCTGGCAAGTGAGGTGTCGGCAGAGTCGAGGGTTGTCGCAGGATTGTAGGACTGCTGAGGGGTTCGGCGGTGACCCAAGGCGTAATGGCTGGTGTCCGAGTCCAGCGCGGGCATGGTGGACGTGGCATGCGAGGCATCAATTCGTTGAGGATTACATGGGCGATGTCTGGATTCCGATGACGGTGATGGCGAGTCAATACGTTCGATAGAGTGACAGGGTTTGGGCAACTTGGAACGTGGAGCGGGTTGCGGCTCTGAGACTAATAAGACCCTAAATGGTTTGTCGCACGATGGAAGGAGGGCAAGAGAGTGTGAGGCTAGGGGCGACTGCCAAATTGACAGACGAGGGGATGAAGGTGTCAACAGGTATTGATGAAGTTGGTTTGATGGGTTGATATTGAGAGGCCTACGCAGTACGAAGTACGTCGTTTCTATGTTCGGACCTTGACTTGCTTGCTTTGCTCGCTGGTCCAATTGTGGCAGAGTGGCTGCAATCCAATGGAATTGTGGCACTAGGCGGTCGGCAAGCCTGGTCGTTTTTGCTAGGTAGTACTGTAGGTACTACGGATGCAGTAGGTAGATAGTAGATACTAGATAGTATCTGACCTAGAAGCCTGGACTAATCGTCCCTACGGCTACTCTAACCGTCACGATTGCTTTCGTCTCCCGCCTTTAAAAAAGAAGTCGTGTAGTACAACTAGATATGCAAGTCATCTTCAATGGAATCATCTATAGTGTGATCGTCATTGATGCTGCATAAGAGAAAATTAATAAATTAATTAATTAAATTCCTGACTGTGGCAGCTTAAATGCGCAGCTTCAGCAAATGCCGTGAGACCCCCCAGGCTGCGATGCAAGATTGACCGGGATCCTGTTGGCAGGCACTCAGGTCAATGGCATCGCACCTTCATTTCTGCACCAGAGGTCACAGCGGAGAGAGGACAGGAATCGATGCTGATCTTTTCTATTCAATCGAGCATGATCTGAGTTGTAATTAGGCTGCTTTCATCGCCTCCTCTGCTTTTTCTTTTTTCTTTTTCCTCTCCCAACGTCTTTTTCGCGATTCCACGGCGCTAGTGATTTTAGCTTAATCTCACACGTGGAGTTGCTGGTAATCTTGGGACGTGTTGGTTTCCACTTTCCACATCTTCCTGGCTGACTCAAAAACGAAGCAACAAAGCTCAGTGTGATGTTGACATTCTGCTAATATTTCGGCACGCACACTATGCTCGATGCAATTCGACAAAACCTATTCCATACATACATGCCGGCACTCCATTGTGGCTAATTAACATTCTTAGGGCCCCGGGACCAGATCGGATCTTTCCGTCAGCACCAGACCATTATTCCATTACAACGATCCGAAAAACCGAGAAGCTTCCTGTGGATGATGCACCGGACGGGAATGAAGGCGGTAGAGCTACCTGAACATTTACTTGATCCGTAACCTTCTCTACTCGTGGCCGGGTGATGGGAACTTCTTCGCCTTGACCTTCGCTGCCCAACGCATGCGACGGCAACGTCAATAATGTCAAATGACCATCTTCCTGATCCCAAACCTCTCCTTCCCTACTCACAACTCAACACACTCCACAGCGATGAGCCCACTTTTGACACCTTCCTAAGCCGCAATCTCCCCTTGACATGCAGTGGCAAAAGTTCAATACCAACTCAAAAATCCCCCCCAAAGTCCGCAGTGGCAGCGGTGAACGGGCTCACCGTTGTGCTGCAACCACTCATGCCCATCTCAATCGCTGGGCGACAGCTGAATAAAAGCTGCAGAAGTTTCCTAGAGTCAATTTCAGTTTCTGCTGCAGCTTCTGCTGCAAGACGTCATGGGCTCTTTCCCAGGCATGACCAGCGTGTTTCGTGCCAGACCATTCTCAAAGCCGTGAACAACGCGCACTGAGGATCGCATCAGCATGGAAGAGCCTGATATGGTGAACAACAAGCATAGAAGGAGGCCGATTCGCCATTTTCCTCTAGCCCCTGTCACAGACGAGGATCATTGAACAAAAACGCTTATACTGCTCGACCGGCCCCCCTCCGCGCGTAGGTGCCAGCGAATTATACAATTGTTTTCGCTCCCTTTAGGGCTCCTTTTCACGTGAGGCCTGCGGCTAGAGCGAACACGTCTCACCTGGGTTTCTTCAAGCATATAGCGGGATCGTATCGATGATACGATTCCCATTCTCCTTTCTGTTCGGGAAATAATCTCACATTCTAGCTGTCAGGCCTGTTGATCGACTCGGGGAAGCAAAGTCTTTGTCGCCAATTCATCGTGTCAAATCCACGCTCCACAATACCGATACAAATCATCTCTGATGCGAAACATCCTTCTTCTCCGTGACATGGACAGTGCCGTTCCTGCATGGGCCACTCGGAGGTAACTAACGAGACGTTTCGCTGTAGCACTGGCTGAAATCATAGACGAAACATGTGGATTATGGAGCATCGAGGGGCAGAGGAATTGTGTATGCCAGTAATGCCTCGGTATATTTCCTTTGTGATTCGACCTGTTAGCTGTAAATATAAGCCCAAATACGGTACTCTAAGTGCGTGCGCATGTTTAGTGGATTTGTGGTGCAAATTACATCCAACACGACCCATCTCTGAAGCTGAAAAATTCAATGGTGGTACGGTCAAATACTTGTCACATCAGACCGTAAATCTAGTCCGCGAAGGCTAGCAATGATAGGAGGTGATTTACTCTGGAATATTTCGCCGCTAAAGTGCACGCAATTGCTGGCGAGAAGAACACATGGCCTGCCTCCATTTTCACAGTTTAGTTACGGTTGGTAGAGTTGGTCTCCCACCTCCATTACCTTCACTGTCCCCTTCATATTCCGCACCCTGAGTAACGAGTTTTAGATGCGTTTCTCATGCCAAGGTTGACTAAATTGCGAGATTGCCGAATAGCTGCAGTGCGATGGGTAATCCTCGGCTCCGAAATTTGGGCGCCTTTCTCACGCGTCTTTCCCTCATCCATCCTCTTTTGCCCTGTGGCGGACATTCAACAGATTGAAGGCTTGATGCCCACCCAAGTGGGTGAGGAGGGTCGACGACCGGACTTTGCCATTTCTGTCATTGGAATTCCCTTGAACCCTAGAATACGTCGGGTTGATATCACATCCTGATTATGGCACGAAAGCGAAAGCGAACTGGCGCCTCAGAGGGCACTAGCGTTTCTTCGTCCCCCAAGAAAAGAATCAAACTTGATGAGCATGACCTGCCGAATCCAAAGCTCAATCAGCATCCGACTCTTGCCCTATACTTCGGCCAGATATTGACATTACGGGATTTCCTCCTATCGAGGCTACCAAACTCTTCCAAAGCGAGACGTCGTAGGATTGACTCAATCGGAAAGTCGTCACGAGCTCAGAGCGATTGGGAGCGTCCCTCACGTTGTAACCATGGAGGCCTAGCCAAGTGGATAGACAAGGGCGATACAAGTGATCTGGCGAACCTCTTAGATAGAACACGGGTATGCATGATCGATGGGTCGCCCGTTGGCTCCCATGAGTCCCGCGCAAAAGACTTTGAAATCTTTTCTCAACAAGTCAGTGTAACAGCCAGGAGTAGCATCGGCCATGGGATGGGATCGCAAATTGATCTGGTCGATTTCGCTATTTGGTTACTGTTCAACAAAACCCACCGTCATGTCCACAAGCCATCTCACCTGCTCTGCCAAGGTTATCAGCGCGCAAATGCCCCCATGCAACCAAACGAGGATCACTGTGCGGTGGCAGGCATTCCCGGGGTTGTTTCACACTATCCCAACAGCAATGTCAACACGCTGAAGAGCCGGAAATGGGCTCATGTACTCGACCTACTTGGGAAAGAAGGAGACCAGATAATGCTGGATTTGCTGCTGGAGTGTAGCGTTTTCGTGGCATTAGATGGTGGGAAAGAGAATTACTATCAGCTGTCAGGTCGGTGATTCGCACATATCTCTTCAAGGCCATCCTAATATTGCTTTAGGAACTCCACTGACAGATATAAAAACACGGACTTCGATAGACGCACGAAGGCACCTGAGTCTGCTTGAAGGAGCCCCTAAATGGCAGCAGACATCGACCATATCAGCTCTACCAACTCCTAAGCCACCTGCGAGTATCACATTCGTTCGAAATCGTATGTTCTATGCTCGAGCAGCCCTCAATCCCAAAGGCAAAGTCACGTTTGGTCTTCGTCACATCCGTAAGTTTCAAAGAACGTGCTTATTGCTTATCGGTGATGACTTCTCCTAGACGCACTAAATCGGTACCCGGATGCAAACAAAAAATGTCAAACCGTGCATTTGATGAAGTACATTTTCCCCAGACAGTTTGGATTACACAACGCCTTTACTTCGGAAGTCGACCCTAATGAGACCGTCCAGCCTTTCAAGGACTATACACTGCGAGAAGAGGAGATTTCTCGAAAATTTTTGATCAAAAGGGCAACTAGCGGGCACGTTTCAAAGCCGCAAGTACCTAAAAGACTTCGGGGGGAGCCTCTGGAATTGGTTCAACAGCTGCAACGGCTTCACGGTCGGTGTTCATACACTGAGCTCCTGAGCCATTACTGTCCTGGCGGCATCAGTAACTCGAGAAGCCGATCCCGGGTGTTATGGGACAGGAAGTTTCAAATTGCTGGATGCTCAGAAAAGCCACTAGCCGAACAACTAGATGTCGTCACATCGAACTTCGTGACTCAGGTATCTAGGCCTCTATTGTCGTTGGACACTCACTCGAGCAATCAACAGCCTGCGCCAAGTGCGCCTGGAACATCTCTGTTCGAACTAGCAACACCCAATGCCGAAGTGTCTGCTTTCTGTCGGGCTTCATTGTCTCATGTGATTCCCAATGGCTTTTGGGGAGAAGGAGCTTTTGGAACGAAAAACAGAGAAATCTTCAAGAACAATGTTGACCGGTTCATAAGACTTCGCAGATTTGAGTCTCTGTCACTGCACGTTGTTTGCCAGGGGCTGAAGGTAGAAAACGACAAAATCGCAAGGTTCAATGCTAATGTTTCGTAGCTCGGAGCTCTGACCTGGTTGTCAGGACCTCAGTCCCATCATTTCACAAGAATGGCACACTCTGATCTGCAGAAGCGTAGAGAGATCTTTCTCGAATTCCTGTACTATGTGTTTGACTCCTTGTTGATACCACTGATCCGATCCAATTTTCATGTCACAGAGTCCAATGCCCACCAGAACCGCCTCTTCTACTTTCGGCATGATGTCTGGCGGACCATGACTGAGCCAGCGATGACAAACATTAAACTCACCATGTTCGAAGATATTAAGACACTCAAAGCAAAGAAACTTCTCGATGCACGCACATTGGGCTTTAGTCAGATCAGGTTGCTCCCAAAAGTCAACGGCCTAAGACCAATTACGAACCTGCGCCGTCGAGTGACAAAGCTACAGGATGGAAAAGTTGCCCTAGGCAGAAGCGTTAACTCGGTAATGACACCGGTCTTTAACGCTCTTGACTTTGAAAAGAGAAGAGAACCAGGACTGATTGGGTCCGCCCTGTTCTCCGTGGGAGACATGTATCCGAAATTGAGAGCCTTTGCGACTAAGCTCGGATGTGGGAATGCTTTGAACCGGACCCTGTACTTTGCCAAAGCTGACGCGAAATCATGTTTTGATACCATCCCACAGAGGAAGGTTGTGAAACTCATGGAACAAATCACCTCTGGGGATGTGTATCGCCTTGCACGTCATTCGGAGATCAAATGCACTCGAACGTATCATTACCGCCGCGCGGATGATGTGGAGATGTTGAAGCCAACACGAAAATTCATCACGACGGCAAAGGCTGCGATAGACTTTACGACCTTTGACGAATTTGTTGATGGTGGACGCGCGGATGACAAGAAGAATACAATATTTGTGGAAAGCGTGGTGCCTACCTCTCAGAAACGGGAAAGGCTACTTGATCTCCTTGAGGAGCATGTCCAAATGAATCTGTTAAAAGTCGGCAAGAAGTTCTATCGGCAGAAGGCGGGAATACCACAAGGGTCTGTTCTTTCTAGTCTTTTATGCAACTTTTTCTACGCCCAACTGGAGAAGGAATATTTCGCCTTTCTTGAACCGGACGAGAGCCTACTCCTGCGACTGATTGATGACTTCCTTCTGATTACAACGAACAAAGATCATGCGAAGAGACTGCTGCAGACGATGCACGACGGTGTTGAAGAGTACGGCGTGGAGGTCAACCCAGCCAAGAGTCTCGCAAACTTTGACGTTGAAATCAACGGCCATCAGGTCCCGCGATCGATGGATGATCTAAAGTTCCCCTACTGTGGCAATCTGATTGACACTAGGACATTAACGATCACCAAAGACAGAGACAGGAGAAAGAGAACGGGTATGGCTTCTGCAATATACAGAATGACTGCGCTGACTCGAGACAGTATTGGCCGACACCTTGACCGTTGAACCCTCTCGGTTGCCTGGTCGAACATTCTATCGAAAGGCCTTGAAGTGAGCATGCTGCTGCCAGAGAAAGGTGCGACAGCTGATCATAGTACTGCAGTGCGTTCAAAATCCAAACACACAGGATGTTCCTCGACACCAGCTTCAACCCGCTCAACGCGGCGCTGTCAACGATCCACCAAAACTTTGTAGAATCAGCGATGAAGTATTATCGATATGTGAAGAGCATGACAATCAACAAGAAGCCACCAGTCGCGCTGCTGATAGGTAGGCCCCCCGTGCCCCCTTCTCGATCGTAGATAGTGGCTGTAAGACAATAAGGGGGGGGGCGCCTTTTTTGCTGAAAGAGATTTGAAACGTTGGAAGTGACGCAAGAATAACCTGATGCAGGTACCATCCGAGACCTGATAGACTTTGCATTCGTGCTTGTCAAGGCCAAGCACAAAGGTCGTTCGCACGAATATCACTGTGCGGTCAGCAAGCGCCAAATCGAGTGGTATGTGTCTAATCTCCCTCTCTTCCCCCTGCATGAAACCCCACCCGCCGAGACACCGCTGGGGTTCTATGCCATATGGCTAACGTGAGGATGACATAGGCTGGCCAGCAAGGCTTTCCGCGATGTCTTAGGGAAGAAGCAATCTCTGTTTGGGGGAGTGCTTACCTGGCTTGATGAGGCCATTGAGCAGTCGTCGCCAGGCAATAGGCGGGAATTGGGCAAGCTGGAGCGAATTGTCAATGAAGGCAACGCCGTTTTCAAAGGATACAGATACTGAAATAATAGAGATGATCAGCGCATTGAGCTATAAGTGAAGCATCTCAGACATTAGATACATGTAACAGTGTCAATGTTCGGTGTATCATTGTACAGTACGTGAAACCCAACGCAGGGCACACGCCATATACCATGTGGTGCCCAGACAAGCGCAATCAATGCAATTTCGCCCATGAACCAATTGAGAAGCAAATGCTTTCATGTTATTCCTTCCTCCATATTCTTCTTCTTTTCCTCTCTTCCTCCCTCTTCCCTTCCCTTTCGACTCAAAAACGTGATCATGATTAATTAATAATGAGGGTCGGCCAGCCTTCTTCCCACCAACAAACCAAGCCTCCTCGGCCTCATCCCCGCTGGCGGGCCTCGCTTATTGATTACTCTCCCCCAAACCCCTGAAAATGCGCCCGGAGCAGGAACAATGCCTTTCCCTCGTCCATATCACCTCTGATTTCAGCCAACACAAAGGCCCTTATTCTTATCATGTAAATACTTTCAATTAAATCAGCTAGGCTGCCCGACACTCCTTACACAACCATCATCCTTTTGGAGGCGCGGTGGCCAAACACTCTGTGACGGAGCCGGTCAACATCCAATCGGATTCCCTTCTCACCGCCTGCTTGCCTGCAACTCCAGCAAGACCTTCCACCCATACTCGCGCACATTCGCTGATGATAGATGCGATTACCACGGCAATTTAGGATGAAATGACTGCACTCGCGTCCGAGCCGCCAGGGTCACCGCCAGGCCTCACTGGATCCAAGTCGTCCAAATCCTCCTCCTACCATTCATCCTCGCTGTCCGGCGCAGACGCTATCTTGTCCGAGATAAACCATTTTGAAGACCTTGGTCTTGACGGGGAAGATTTGCTGTCGTTGGAACGGAATCTACATGGAATGGAGAAAAATACACGGCCCCCGGCACCTAGAATGTCCACGACGACTATGAGTGGAGGACCGAGGAGTAATTCGGCCGCTATGACCACATTGCGAGAATTCACGAATGAGACTCGCAAATCCACATACCCGAACTCGCTGGGTCCACCAAAAGGCCATGCAGCATCACATTCTTTCAGTCTGCCTTACGGAGCCGTCATGCGGACCAGTTTGAGGAACGCCTCGACGCCTTCGCTGGCCATCACTGCGATGAGCAATTCCAACCGCTCCCGTTCTCCATCCCCCAATCCACCTTCTCCACTACCAAGGCTACTACCGGGCCCCAAAACATCTCGCAGGCCAGGACTTGCACCCGTTGAATTGAAACGCCCGCCCATCCGGCGAGGGTCGTGGCAACCAAATAGGAAGACTGTGAAAGAGCTGGAAGCAGAATACAACGACGCGGATGAGGATCTCCCGGATGATGCAAGCTTGTGGAACGTTCCACTCTCCCCTCGCCCACCGCCTGAAAGAACATCGATTTCGAGAATAACGTCTCCGCAGGATTCTCCTTGTGCAAGCCCAGAGAGACCTAGTCCTCTTCGAACTGCCATTGGTATGGATTCTACTCAAGCACCGAAGACTGCGCCAGCTCTAGCAGCAAGTAGACCCTCGCCAGAGGCTCTCCAGTCATCTACATTTTCAACTCGGAGACCCCCGGTTCGTGGAGCTTCGACTGGTACAATGCCGGACCATTTTGGACATCCCGCAGGTCGCACAAAGTCGTGGAACGTGGCACTGTCAGAACTCTCCGAAGAAGCAAAAGCCTTGACGGAAAAGCTCGAGAACCACGCAGTGGAGGCGGAACGCATGCACGAGGAAGCAGTACAGAACGGCGAGGTTCCGCTCAGACCAAGCCTGGACACATTATCTCGCGCAAAAACTAGCATCATCGACCTCCCTCCGCTACGAATGAACAATGTCATGATCGATCCATTACCGATAAGCAAAGAGAAAGAAAAGGTTTTGAGCAGGACAAGACCAAGCTGGCTCCCACCCAAATCCCAAAAAGAAGAGAAGAAACACCTGAAAGAGTACCAACGCATGATGGAATTCAGTCTCGAAGCCGAGCGGCGTAAAGCAGCGGAGATGGCCGACAATCAGTGTGTCAAAGACGACACCAAAAGCGCTCTCCTGCGCATATGGGAAGAGCACGTCCTGCCCAATTGGGATCAAGTAATCCGCGAACCGCGCACCCGAGAGCTCTGGTGGCGGGGCGTAGCCCCCAAATCGCGAGCGCAGGTGTGGCAGAGGGCCATCGGCAACGATTTAGCGATGACGGATGTGACTTACAGGAAAGCGTTGCAGCGGGCCAAGAATATCGAGAAGAGACTTCCTTACAGCACGGATGGAGAATACGCGAGAGAAAGCGCCTGGTTCGACGCCATCCGCCGGGACGTCAAAGTCACTTTCCCGGACCTCAACATCTTCCAGCCAGGTGGCCCTCTACACGAGGGGCTAGTCGACGTCTTGATGGCGTACAGCATGTACCGCTCCGACGTCGGCTACAGCCATGGCACCCACGTAAAGCCTCCCCCCACAAATCAACCCCCTTGCACCAACAATACTGACCAAAACCCCCAGCTCACAGCAGCCCTCCTCACACTCACCCTCCCCACCCCAAGCAGCACCTTCCTCACCCTGGCCAACCTCCTCAACCGCCCCCTCCCCCTCGCCTTCCTAACCGGCGACGCCTCCGCCACATCAAAAGCCTACACCCTCACCCTCACCCTCCTCGCCCAAAAATACCCC
>JAABUQ010004509.1_pt1 | contig 23641 bp, 18 predicted proteins | sample 5560001 | NCBI WGS metagenome assembly JAABUQ01 (sample SAMN10711888, study PRJNA513371) | rock metagenome | isolation source: Antarctica rocks | place: Antarctica: Victoria Land, Finger Mt nord | collected 2015-12-18 | reverse complement strand
TGGGTTTTGTTTCGGGGGGGTTTGTTGGGGGGTAGGAGGTTGGTGGGTGGTATGGATGAGGGTATGTGGAGTTGAGGGTGAGATTGATATTGTGTGTCTGGTATAGGAGGGATGAGGAGGATGGTGACGTGGGGGAAGGGGAGGGGGGGGGCTTGGTGCACTTACTTGCTACCATAGGGGACAGGACGTTGAGGAGTCAAGCAGCGTGGAGCTCGGTATCTAGTGGTTCTAGCGACCTAGTAACCTACAAAATTCAGTCCTGCGAAAGTCCTCCCCTACCGTCCTTACGCTTATACAACGACACTACTTCACCCTTTCCGGAAACCCCACCCCCCCCCCTCCTCCCCTCCCCTCCCCTCAGAAGGATGATTAGCTTCAACGAGAAACGGTACAACAATCCACACCAGCACCACGTGCCCTCCACAATCATCGCCTACCCCAGCGATCATAGTGTACTCGTAAAATTCCTCTACCATGGAAATTCCCTGCTGTGATCTCGAATACGCCCGAGACACTCACTCCGCCATCGAAACATTTCCTGAGCCACGAACGACTAATACCCCATTTATGCACGGAGCAAGTACTCATCTACCAACCAAGAGGCTCATGGCTGCACTATCACCACAGATTCCCTATGATACACCACCTCCGCCATCCCCCACCCCACTTCCCCTGTCTCTCCATCACAAGAAATCCAAGATTCGTCAAAGCGGTGATCACATCAGCCTGCACAGACCATCCCAAGAGTCTCGAAGCACATCTTAGCGAGAACGAGAAAGGAGAATCATCTGGAGCGCTTGAACCGATGGTTTTAGTTTCTGCGATACGGTCTCAAGAAGCGATGGATTTGGTGCTTCAGTAGAAGTGGATTGGGGGTTGTGGGGAGGGTTGGAAAGGCTGCGGTTTGAGGCGATGAATAGTATGTGTTTGCGGGTGTTCCTAATTGGGTTCTTCGAAATTGAAGAATTTGTTGAGTCTGATGGAGTTTACGTAGTGTAGCAATAGGTTAATTGGTGTAGGGATAGGTGATCTGGTGTACAATGAGGGGCTCCCTATTATCATTGGATAGGGTGGGATGGGGGTAAATAATCGGAAGGGGCGATAGAATGGTAGGTCAGATAGACAATGGTAGGTCCGATTCTATTATGTGAAGGGAATGTTTTAAAATTCAGGTGTATACAGATATACAGATATGTAGATATACACTCCAGCTTTGAATTATCCACGCATCTACCATAGATGCTTTATAAACCTCATTCCCGCCTCGCATCTCTCTCAACCAAGCGGGCAGAGATATGCTTGGAGGCATATGATACAAGTGGGTACCAAGATAGAAATTCGTACAAGTGTCCTGAGACATGGTTCTAGATAAGTATACATCTAGTGATCGTATCGTGTAATCCCGCCCCTTCGACAGAGGGACAATTCTGTGGACGTAGCAGCGTTAATCATCAAATTGGTTGGAATGGGTGTCGTGGTGGTGGTAACAATGGTGGTGAGGACAAAGTCGCGGATGATCTGGGGTCCTAATATTCCTTCAGGGCGTCCTCACCGGCGGGGAAGGAAACAAGCTGTAAGAGATCCTGTTCTTCGTGGCCGTAGTTGCGCTCCTCTTCCTCTGCGCGTATGTTGGTTCCGTTGTCTGGGTCACAGCGGCAGATTGGCTCCTCTCATGATGGCTGACTGACGGTAAGATAATCACCTGCTCATCCTCGTGCTCTTCCTGCTCATCAAAACTTCCAAAGCTCGCCGCCTTCTGTAGCATTGATTGGCGAGCGACCTCTTTCGCCAAGCTCTGGCTTGTCTTCTGACGCAATGTTAGATTCGGGGTTTGTTGCAGGTCAACGAAGCTATCCGAGGTCTTAACCGTGGCTGCGGGCTCGAAGACTTGTTCTTGAGGGAGGTTAAGGACATCGCGGCTCGATTTACTGTGGACCAGGTCGGGCAGGCTGGTCATCGAGTCGGTGCTGCGAGGGTAGCGGAGAGATGACGAACGAGAGATCATGAAGCTCTCGTGGGAGTTGCACTTGCTGATTGGTGAGCGGCTGCTTCGGGGGGAGTCATCTCGGCTGCTAGGAGGGTCGAAGCGGAGGGTGTTGAGAGGGAGAGGCTCTTCGTGGTAGTGTTTGTGGAAGATGTTTTCATATGCTTCCTCGTGGAGCATGGAATAGCTATCTTTGGAGACGAGCAACGGTGGGCTGAAGGTAAAGTTGGCGGATGCTCGTGCTGAGCTCTTCGACGGTGGGCCATAAGGCCGTGGTGATGGGAGAGGGCAGGATGGTGTGGCGGGCCAAGCTATACTGGACAACGACGAGGACTTGGCTGAGTCGGCTGAGCAGAGAGAAGGCACCGAGGTCTCAAGTCGGGGCAGGTGGTGTGTCGATATCTCCTCTGGCGACGGGGTCTTGTAGCAATTATGATAGCCCTCAGTAATGGAGCCAGCACCACTGGTGGTAACGTCTTCGGGGTCCTGGGTATCTTTGACTGAAACGCGATCCCACTCGAAGTCGCAGTCGGCTTCAGCCGCGTGTTCATAACAGTAATCGATGTCATCCTCCCAGCAAGCATCGAAGCCTTGAGCTTTATATGATACGCGTTTCGAGAACCGAGGTCGGAGGGGGACATCATCGTCCGGCTCACCCACCAGGGGTGGCAGCATGATCTCGCTCTGACTGAGGCATTCCTCTGATTGCGAATATTTAGAACCAGAATCTCTGGCCTTTGCTTTTCGGGGTGACAGAGACCAGCCTTGGGAGATGGGCTTGGTGCTCGGGAACGACATCGCATGACGGAGACCAGAGCTAGCCGTTGATGGTCGAGACGGACTGGTGGCTGTTCCCTTTTCATCATCGTCCTCCTCCGGTACATCAGGCAGCTCTGGTCGAGGGACACGGAAGGGAGGTGACTTTAAAGTGAAAGCGCTGTTGTCTGGGGTCGTAACTGCATGCGGTGCGAAAGAGTCATCAGCATCCGTCGCCGGTAGCCGATCCGGGGAGCACATCGGGGCGGAAGGAGCTGGTGGCGTTTGATCAAGTTCTTCCACTGGTTCCTCGTGGTGATGGGTAAAGAAATCCGGTACAGCTGCTCGAGATGAACGTCGAGGAGGTGGTACGATGGGGGACGTTGTAGAGCGACCTTGGTAGAATTGAGGCCTGGGCTGGGGAAAGTAGTCTGCCGACTGTGAATATTGATGGCTTGGAATACGTGCAGGTTCTTCTTGCTTGGGCCTGAGGGGGCTCAAAGGGGGTGTAAGAAGGGTAGTCCGGGTCGGTGATGTGGGTTCTGAATGAAGCGCTCTGGACTGCAGGCACTCGGCCTTGATTCCTTGCAGTTCTCGACGTGGTGCCTGAGAGGCGCGTATCGCGGAGAACTCGCTGATAAGGTCGTGGTGACTCGCTCTGCTCATTTGTTGGAAGTGACGTGAGTGGGTGTGCGTGAGGTGCTGGAAGTTGTATGGCTCGGAAATCTCACGTCTGATACCTAATGCGAAGACTCGATCAGCGATAATCAATGGGTAAACACACAGTTTGGTCAAGCTTACTGTTACCGGTTGATTGGTCTCTGTTGTGCCTCGCATTGCCACGAGTCCATGTCTCATTCGAATCCTCCACCCACTCCATTGTCCGCAGGTTGAATCTGCTATTTTGGCGCCTCATGAATCTCGAGCCTTTCGCTCGCAGGTTCTTAGCTATAGACTCGGGTCGATCGTTCTGCGAGTGAAAGCTCCCGGAAATGGACGCTCCATCGACGGAGAAGCGTGACATGGACATGTCAATTGAAGCCGTGGGTGAGAGCTTCGTGCCAAAGCTTTCGAGCGTCGGGACTGCAGTGCCACTCTTCGACTTATAGTCGAGCAGTGTGACCCGCTTGGGGCTCTCTGGAACGTCCACGTTTCGTCGAGGTAGCGGCCTGACAGCCGTCACCGGCCAGCCGTTTTCCCGGTGGATTTTGTCTTTGTACAGGCGTGGGACGTCCCAGAAAGAATCATCGGACGGTGGGAAGGAAGGAGTGTGGTGATGAAAAGAGGACATGGCGGTGGAGGAGGTTTTCCTTCAAACCTTTGGGAGATTTGTCGAATCGGCGGGCTTCCCTGGCGTGCCTGGCACCGCAGTAGGATAAGGCAGGGCACCCTGGGAGGGTGCTGGAACACGGCAAGCAGTGGTATGGAGAAAGTTGGGGTTCTGAAGTCGAGCCGCGGTCGCAGAGCGGTTAGTGCATGGACGTCCCAGGATCGCGGGATCGGATGGCAGCGACTAGTAGCTACGCTATGTTGGCACGAGGCAAAAACGAGTCCGGCTGCTGGGAGGTGGGCCTGGTGGCTGCTAAGGGGCTTTGGCTAGGAACGACTGTGTGTTTGAGCACTCTAACGGTCGCGCTAGGAGACTGCTAAGCTGCCCCCCGGTTGAGTGGGCGGTCGTCGGCGTTGAGGATGATAGCGAACTGTGCCGTCAGTGAGGAAATGTTCGAGTAAACAAAGGCGGTATTAAGAGAACGAGTGGAGGTGCTGTAGACGTCCAAGACACAATGAAGTCTCGGAGGGAATGGAAGGATGAAGGAGCTAGGGATAAGGTCGCCATCATTCTCGCGACAGCAGGATCAATAAAAAGTGGAGGGAGGTGATAGCGACAAGGGATGTTTGCAGTTGACCAAGCAGAGGGCTCTCGAGCGTCTATGGGTCCCTGACTTGGCAGTGACATCCCTTGCCATGCTCAGAAGCCTGAGGCCTCCGAGGAGTGAGGAAGCGAGGAAGACGCGGGCGCGGAAGACGGTTAGCGACAGGGGAAGGGAAACGACAGAAAGCATTGTGATGAGAGCTAACTGCTTGCAGAAAGGAATCGCAACACCGCCCGCTGCTCCAGCCGTCTTTCTCTAGCAAAAGCGCGAGAAAATGCGGGCGAAAATTGCGAGCTTACCTGCTGTTGATTGGACCAATGGAAAATGTGCGAAGGATTCCTCTTGCTTTTGCCTTTCGTTGGTCGATAGGCTTGCTGTCGTGCGGTTTCCCTTGATCCTGACTGGCAAGTTCCTGGCTGTCACTGCCGCCCGCAAGTGGAAGGATGATGCGGGGTTCAAGGGCCACTTGAATGGCCAATCCGGTGCGGAGTGTATCCGGGGATCATCAGAGCACGCGGTTGGCTTCGACGGAAAGCGGAGAGTTGAAGGAAGTTGGGAAACTTGGGATGAGACTCCGTATTTGATTTCGAAGTTTTGGAGGCCTGACCATGTCCCTTTGCCTCTGGGGCTAAGATGCGCGCATAGTCCGTATAGTCTACCGGATAGGGTCCTGGCTGTCATCGTGCGTTCTCGTCTGTGCATCCCAATCGAGGTGCATGGTTATCGCACCTTCGCAGGCTGCATGAAGGGTCTTGTCGATCGGGATTTGCCTCAGGGGCCCCTGTGGCCATGTCGAGAGGTCCACTTTTGCATGGTTAGGAGCAGCCATGGACCCACAGGGGAGGTGCGACGCCGGGGTCGAGCCGTGGTCCAGGCTTGCGTGAGGCCCTGGCTAAGAAAGCATCAGTAAAGTATCAGAGAGTTGCGTCACCCTGCACCAAGGACCGGTGCAGGTACAGAAAAAAGTACCAGGTACTTCTACAAATACCAAATCCCAGAACCCAGGTCTGCTGCACCAAGCTGCAAGCCTATTCCGACATTGGGGACGACGACTGCACCAGGCACTCGAGTTCAGCAGCCTGTCCAATGGCCAGAGGTGTGCTTGGACGTGCAGCTCGTGTTTCTGTCCAAGATTCAGGGATCTCGAAGTCCAGTGCTTCTAGGGTTCAATCCGGTGGCAGTCCAACGAAGTACGGTAAACCTTAATGGCGCTTCCGTATTAGCGGTCCACCGCATTGGTTCCTCGCCCCTTTCGTCTCAGCCTGCAATTACATAACTTGCACAAGGAGAAACATGAGCTAGAGGCGAGTAGAGGTTTCGACTGCTCTCCTTGTTATCATCTACTCTCAAGCAGTAGGGCATTTCTACCTCTACATCTATGCGCACCTGCCATACACAAGATCCACTGTCATTCAGCATTTCCTTGATGGTCGGACATCACGCTTGGGACCCACAAGAACGACCACCTGACCTTCAAGCTTTCGACTGGCTCTTGCAATCACGCCTGTCTACCAAGCACCGGGTTTCCAGATAGGCTGCTGCTGCGTCGGTAGCAGCAGCTGCAATCATCATGCCTCTACTGCTGCGCGGTGGAGCGTGGCTACCTGACCGGCATGATGTTTTGGAAACTCTGGTCATGGCTGCAAGGGCGATTGGACGCAGGATCTGGTGTTCGTCGATCAATTCAGCCAGTTCCATCAGTCTTTGCATTATTGATGGCTCTCAAAGGCGATGAGGAGCAGGCTTTTCCATAAACTGCCTGAGCAGGCAATGGCAAGCTCCGAAGAATGGACTGTCACGGCAGCTGTCGCATGTTGCCTGCGTTCAATCTGACCTGCAGCGGCCCACGAAACCCACGCCCCATCATTCTCGCCAAAGCATCGACATGGATGGAGCTGCAGAGATCTTGATAAGCCACGCAGAGATGTCATGCCTGATACCGGAAGATCTGGCAGCTTTTGGCGTGCCTGCGAGGCGCTGCGATGTGCCACGTTGACCGATTTGGAACCTGCGCAGATGGCGCATCCCCAAAGTATGCTAACGCACAGTTTCTGGTGTGCCCGTCTGGCTGTTATCGTCGTCCACACAGCCAAAATGTGGAACACAAAACCGTCTTCGTGCCGAACCTTAGCCTTCCGGCAACGATATCGAATCTCGGAATCGGACAAGCCACACGCCTTCACCGTCACCCCATGGGGCCGGTCTTCACCTATTTCTATTTGTCGCCTACAAGCAAATATAGGTTCTTGTCGAAGATTCATAAGTATCTGGCATTTCTTCCTTGGTCGCAAGCTTGGACTTCACTTCCACTTAGCCTGCAGCTCGATTTTTCATGCATCTGCCCTGCATATATAGTAAGTACTTCTAAAGTTTACGCGCTCAGCCACCAGCCGTGATCTCGAGAGATCCTGCAATGAAGCGAAGGTATGTAGCCGACGAGCAGCATGACCCACGTATGCCCACATTCTTAGCTGCGACAGCTGCTTCATACATGGTAGGTATATTCCCGAGTGCTACCTACTATTTTACTCTACAAGGTAAATGTATCCAGCTTGAATGCAGAGAGACCCTACCCATGTCCTGTTAGCTATTTCAAAACATTTCATGTCGCCTGGGTCACTAGTTCCGGCATCTGCATCGCAATTCTCTCGAAGCAAGAATGGGTTGTAATTCAATCATACAGAAGAAAAAGACTAGAAAGATGCGATTAGGAGTCCAGGATGTCGCTGCCTTTGCGCTCAATAGTCTGTGCAGCGAATGCTTCCACCGACTTCAGGTCAAGCCGCCGTTCCTGACCATGAGCCCTACAAGTCTTGTAGCGGCCCAACCGCATGGAGGCGGGTCACATGCCTGGTAAGTGCATGATCATTACCATGGATTCGTCTCTCAATTATCCCAGTCCCTGCGTGTTTCATACTCGCTCCGATCCTGCACGATGCTGCTTGACTCTGGCAGCTCCGTTATCCTTTTACGGACGTAGAGTACGTAGGGCTACATCTGCAGCTTCCATAACCCTGTAGCAAAAGCGACGTCCATGCTTGAAACGAGCATACGCAATCGACTCCTCGGTCTACGTGCATCAGGCGCTCGTATTCGTTGACCGAGCTATACACGATTTGCAAACTCAGTCGATGAGAAAGACACCTATGGATCCATCGCGGGTGCATCGATCTCTGTATCGCGGTAATGGCCATAAGCGGTTGTTGCATCCACGAAAACCGTCTCGAGCACATCACTCTAATTCTTACTGCGAAGTGTTCGCTATCTGATACCAGATTCACACTTCCATTTCACGTTCTTTGAATGTGGTACAGTGCAAACGTCTCCTTTAGTTTCTCCTCGTCCGCCCACTGTTTGCCACGACCCCGAGTGGAGTACGTTCCATGGCCAAAAGGATTCCTCTTCGCGGTGGGACTGAATGACCTGTTAGAGCATTTCGAACGCTTCCACGGTATCATCTGCCATAATGCGTGCTTGCAAGACACTTCTACGAGGAATATTTCATGTGCTCCTAGCATCAACATGGCTCGTTGCTGACATGATTACGGAGTAGCAACGCATGCTCCTCAGGAGACCGGTGTACGAGGTATCAACCAGAACTACTACCTGAGGACCTGTCTCCGCCCTGCACTCCTATCTCACCGCCTTCCATCCGCCCCTCTCCGGTACTGCATGGACCGTTGAGGAATCCCGCCCTGCCGCGCCCTCCGCAATCCTACGCTACCGTTCTGCCCTTGCATCCTAACGCCCTCAGCTGTGACGTTGATCGCTGCAAAACGACATGACACATCTGCCCGCCGACAACAATGCGTGTCAACTTACTCCTTCACAGTACCTTGCGTAGCGTACAGATTCGATTATCGCATCACCGATCCAAATGTTCACCGTCCCTTCGTATCCTATTCCGCTCAAAGAAGTCCTTTCCTTCTGAGCGCAAAGGCAAACACCGCTCCACATGAACACCAACTCGACCATTGAGACCACCCTTCCCGACTACTCTCGCCACTAACTGACCAAACGAAGCGAACAACAAAGACAGCATCTAACACCGAGCCTTGCCTTTACAATTTACAATTGACTTTGATCCCCAATCCTCCGCACACCCCCAGCCCCTGGCAATCCCACCACCAAAAGAACCCGCCCCTCCGCGATGCAGTGGCCCGCCCCAGGCCCCTGACTGGTGCGACCGACAGGATGGCAGGTACGGCAGATGGGAAGTGCCGAGGCGCTAGCGGGATGTGCGGCGGGGATGTCGGCTTGCTAGGGACTGGTGCCGTCGAAGGTACTTTAAGGGCGCCAAGGGGGTTTTCCAAATTCTCGCCACAAGCTTGCGACACAAATCATAGAATCAAGAGCCTTTTACACACAGAACGTAGCCAATATTCACGTAATATAGAAATCTTGCTTCCAAGCTATCTTCTAAATATACAATATTGTGTTATGATAATGTTGTTGATATAATAGAATCTCTCACGAGATTTGTTGCTTGACGAGATTTGCTTCAAAAAAATTCTCGCCTTCAAAAAATGCTAAAAAATAAGATTATCTCGCAATACGCAAACTTGGTAATTGCACTATTGTATATACATCTACGCTTTTCAAATTGTGATTACAGATTCGAGCGATTTAGACAAAGTTTATCTTAGGAGGGACAAGGCGTATACAATGTAAGTGGTGCTGTGTTACGCTAGTACTTCCCACGAAGGTATTAGAGAGGGTTATGCTATCGGAGAGGTCTGTAGGCGTCTTCAGGCAATGCAAGCAATCACTTGGTAACAAGGGTTTGCAACTAAGTAGTCGTAACAATAAGTCAAGACTTAAGATGAGTTGAATACGATCCATAAGGGAATCGCGTTCCAGTTCCTATATAGAAAAGGAAATACTGGTTGCTCGCGATGCTCGCTCGTCGAGCATGTCGAGCATGATAGCAGGTTCACCCTCAGGGCGTAGAACCTGAACCACTGATACAGCTTTAGTAAGCTCGTAACACTATTCCCTCCTTTTAGGTTTTCGTCCCGAAACCCAATGCCTCCTCACCATGCCTCCAAGAAAGTGTAATACCAGAAATTCCTCCCTTCGTAAGAAAGATCTCCTTGACGCTCTAGGACTCGTGTCTCTCGTGATGCGTCCTTGTCGCAATTGTGCGATGTCTAGTAAGGCCTGTTGTGTGGGTGATGATTCCAAGAAGTGTGTGGAGTGTGTGCGATCTAATCGTGATTGTGATTTGGCAATTTCTCCTACTTCGATAAAACGAATTCACGAGGAACGAATGCGCTTAAAGAAAGAAGTGCGCGAGGCGCGTGCTAAGCTAAGTCGACTAGAAAAACAGCTTGACTTTCTAGAGAATAAGAAGAAAGAAATGATCATAACGAAGTGAAAGAACATCGATGATCTAGAGATGAACGAAGCACATTTCACTAAGTCTATCGCGAAGACCTCTAAGCTATTGTTCGATGTGTCGTTCGAACAATTTCAACTCTTGATTGGTTAGAATTGAACTACTGCTCTCTCGCCTATTTTTGATGAAACTTTCTTAGAAGGTTTCGACAACGATTAAGATTCTTTTCTGGCTTTTATGTGTTTTTCGAGGTAGAATATCCCTTTCATTTGATCAAATACTTTTGACCTTCCTAACGTAGAATTTCCTCAACCTCATATTGTTTCTCTTCTTGTGAATGAAAATAAAATGTGTTCTATAAAGACGTAATTGAATTTGCTAATTCCAACAATAAGATATAAAATACTAGAAATACTTTGACGTCTTTGGGTAAGTCGAATTTGTAATTGATTGATTTCTTAGTCTTTCTAACGAGAAACGATTCGACTTTAACATGGTTCAATTTCTTGCTTGATTTCCTTGTCTTAAGATTTTTTGTAAAAAGATACACTCTATTCTTCTCTTTTAGTTGAGATGTCGTTTTTCGTTTTTTATTCTAATACTTGATCGATCTTTCTTGCATTTTCGAGATGTTGTCATGTATCTTTTTCAATGTCGCTATTCTCTTGATGACTAATTGTGTTAACAAATGCTTTCGTTCTTTCTCGAAGAGATTAAATTTCTTGCCATAATTTGCGAAGAATAAAGTAACTTTAGTGATGTTTAAAACCTTTGCATTCAATGCTAGTTGTGTCATAAATAAAAGTGATACTCAATTGCTATAAGTATTGTTAACATAGTATCTTAGATATTGCTTTAGACTCTAGTTTGTTCGCTTTATTTAATCATTCGTAATCAAGTAATAGACAATCGACATTCTAAGTCTTGTTTCTAACATTAATATCAATGTCTTTTAATAGTTAGACGTGAAGAGCTTGTCTCTATTACTAATTAATTCTTTGAGTATATTGTGATATCGTATAAGTTGATTTAACACAATGTATTTTAGTTGTTTTGCTATGAACTTTTCTTTGCATGCGATAATATGTGAGTACTTAATAAGTTTGTCAATCATTATTAGTATTAAATTATATTTGTCTTCAATTGTTAAGTTCGTCGACTTGAGCAACTTAATAATAAAGTTTATCGTAACTTTATCTTATGACGATTTAAATAATTCCTAATATTGAATTTCGTCATAGTTCGCATGTGTATCATGTTTGTTTTGCTAACAATTAAGATATCGTTTAATGTATGTCTTGACAACTTGTCTTATTTGTGAGAACTAACAATGTTAACGTAATAGCTAAAGAATTTTGATCACTTCTAGATGCTTTTGCAATGATTTATTATGATGTTCTCTTATACATTCGTCGATCTTGTCGATAAATATTTGAAGTTTTTCTTTCTTTATTGAAAATTTCTTTGTATCGTTTTGAAGTATTTGTAATGTAGCATTCAACTTGTGCTTGTTAACTAATAGTAATTCGTCTTTATTAATCTTAAGTATGCTATAATTAAACGATTTCTTCGTTTTTATATGATCATTTCTTTTGCTAAATACGTCTACTCTATCATTATTCTTGTCTAGAATATACTATATTTTGAACTTGTATTGTTCGAGTCGTTTTAATTATCGTATTTGTTTTCTATTAAATTGTTTAATAATAATAAAGTGCACAAGATTTTTATAATTTGTAAGAATCGTAAGTTTTGATAATTCTTCGATGTATATTCTTTATAATTTCAAGAAAACTACAATAGCAAATAGTTTCTTGTCGTGAACATTATAATTTTGTTCGACTAACAAGAGTTTTCTCGAGAGATATGTTATTAAATGTCACATGTCTTTATATTCTTAATTGAAGCATGCATTAATAACTAGATCTAATGCGTTAATTTCAATTCTATTTAATAATCGTAAATTGTACATCTTTAGTATTGATTTCTTTAAGCATTTTAGCTTAAAATCTTAAAATGCTTTTTCTTTTGCGAATCTCTATACTTATGACGTGTTCTTTTTCGTAAAGTTCGTCAATAATATCGCATTAACGAAGTAGTTCTTAATGAACTTTTTGTTGTAATTTATGAAATCTAGAAAGAATTGCACTTTTTTAACATCGATAAATGATTTTCATTCTTTAATTGCTTGTAGCTTTTTAAGATTTATGCGTACTTCGTATCGTCTTACAACAAATTCAAGAAAATCAACTTCTTTTTAATGGAATTCGCATTTCTTTAATTTAAGATATAAGTTTCTTTTGTTTAGACATTTCAATACTTTAAAAACATAATTAATATATTTTTTCAAAATTTTTAAGTAAATTATGATGTCGTTTAAGTATGCTATGACAAATCGATTTAGATGTTGTCGTAATATATCATTGATTATTTCTTAATACGTTGTCGAGACGTTCGTGAGTTCGAACGACATTATCGTATATTTGTATAATTTATATCGTGTGCGAAAAGTTATCTTTTATTCTTTTCTTGTTTTTATTCTAATCTAATTGTACGCTTCTTGTAGATTCAATTTAATAAAATACTTAACTTCAAATAGTCGATTCTAAAGCTCGTTAATATTAGATAGTGAATATCGATTCTTGATCATAATATAATTTAGCTTTCGATAATCGATACATAGACGAAGAGTTTCGTTCTTTTTAAATACAAAGAGAATCGAGTATCTTGTCTATAATTAAGATTTTTTAATAAATTCTTTTTTTTCATTTTTTGTCAAGTATTCGCGAAGTACTTCGAGCTTTTTCTTGAATAGAGCATATATAAGTTCAAACGTAAGTTGCTTGCTTAATTCAAGTTTAATTTCATAATTTTACGATTAATGTTTAGAAAGAATTTCTATCGTTTTCTTTTTTTGAAACAAATGCTCTCAATTGTTGTATATTTGTGATACGTACTTTAGCGATTTCTTCGTTATATTAAATAATTTAAGACTTTTAAAAGATTTGTAGTTTTTTTCACTTACTTTGACTTTGTAATTTAACTAATTTTTGTCGATGCTTATCAAGTCGAACTTAATTAAATCGTTTTTTTTCAAAAATGCAAGTTCGCATCTTGCGATCAAGTTTTAACTCTATCTTTTATCTATTATCGAACGCTATCGATGCGTAGATTAAATATGAATTGCGTAATCACATCGTTCGAATTTAAGTATTCGTATATTTTAGTCGACTTCTAGATTGTGTTGCTTCAATCAAGACATTTCTAAAACGATATCGTAAGTAATTATTCTCACTATATTAAAGATTAGTTTCTCGTAATGTTGCTAAATAACTATTGATAATAATTTCGTTTCTTTGTTCACTCTTTCATTCTTGTCAAGTAATGGGTTTTTATCTACAATTATTAAGTTGTAAGCGTTAGACTTCTTTCGAGTAAAGTATTTTTCTCTCTTCATAAGAGCTTTGATCATAAAATTATCTATTGCACCAAAATCGATCATTGCGATAAGTCGACAATCATTAATTTTAATTAATGTGATAAAATATCGTGCGTATGCTATTAAGTTTAGTTGTTATTGTTAAGCTAACATATTGCATTTCTTTAATATACTCTTTATCAAAAAATTTGAACTTTTTCTTGCTCTTGTGTTGCGACTTCTGCTTTAAACGTCTATCTACGCTAAGCTTTCTTTTGTTGCTAAATTGTTAACTTTGATCTTCTAGAAAACTAGTTAACTTCTTCCTTTTCTTCTAAATAAATTTAACATAAGTCGTCGTAGCAAGCGATTCAACTAAGTGTCTTATGTTTCTTTGCTTCTTTTATCTTTTTTTTGGATAAACTAACATTGTTTAATTGTCGTTCGATTTCGTCAAGAATATTCTTTTCTATAGTGGCGTCGCTTTCTAGCGCTTTCTCGCATTTATTTACGATTTAACTAATTTGTTTTTTCTTCGATGAACTAGCTAAAATCTTGAAATGATTCGTGATGTCTTTTATGCATTCGTGAAAGTTCTTTTAGTTATACTCTTTGTCTAAGTCGATAATTAAACTATAAGATTTGATAATTTTCTTAAGTGTTTAATTAACTTTTTGCGTAGATGCGAGTGTCTTGTTTGATAATGTTTCATCTAGAACTTTTTGTAACTAATTTAGATTTTCTACTAAATAGTAGTCGTCGTTCGATTTAGTCTTGAAGATGTTCGTTTCGATGTCAATTTGCTTTCTAATGTCGTCTTGACTATCAAGTATCTCTCTTAACATAGCATTGATTTGCTAGTGATTTATTAGGTTTCGCAATCGACAATCTCTTGCGAAGTGACTCGATTTGCCACATAAATAGCACGTTTTCTAGAATTTGTTATTTTGCTTTTTTCTAAAATTCTTTTCTTTACGTTGTTAAGTAAAGTTCAATTTCATAGATGCAAGTTCACGATAATCTAGGTTACTATACTTCTAATTAGAACGAAATTCTTTCAAGTAATATTCGATCGTTAATTCAAAGAAGATTTTTGTTCTTTCTTAAAATTAATCGTATCTTTTTTTTATAACTCTTTTATATAGTTTGTCGTCAAAATCGATGACTACTTCGATGAGATCAAACATATCGTTGATGAATTTGTTATCGCGCATAATCTTGTCCTTAAGATTGTTCTTAAAATCTTGTCAAAACATTGTCATAAATGCGACATCGTTTCACTTGATAAAATTAATATATTTTTAGAATCTTGTTGCGTACTTTGTTGCAAAGATTCGTTAAATTAAATGCTAAATTACTCTTTTTGCGATTTGTTTCTCGTTAAATGTTTCAAAGATTCTTCGAAGTTCTCTCTTGAAGTTATCGAAGTTCGTGAACATTGTTCGAGAATTTTCGTTATAATTTTCTAGATACTTGCGTAAGTTTGACTTGAGCTAGTGTTGGGCTCTTTCTCTAAGAAATGTGAATGCGAAAATCGTTTTTTTGTTCGCTAAAACAAGATAGAAGATGAAGTAAATATCCATCTACATAAGCTAGTCCTTTAGGTCGATACGATCTTTATGATAGACGTTGGGTTTGTTAATCTTGATCTTGTCGTCTCTCATGTTCGATAATTAACATGATGTTGATGAGCTAGTGTTCGAGGTAGAAGCGCGTTGACCTAATATAGACATCCTTAGAGTGTTCAAAGTGTTACGCTAGTACTTTCCACGAAGGTATTAGAGAGAGTTATGCTATCGAAGAGATTTGTAGACGTCTTTAGGCAATGCAAGCAATCACTTGGTAACAAGGATTTGCAACTAAGTAGTCGTAACAATAAGTCAAGACTTAAGATGAGTTGAACACGATTCATAAGGGAATCGCGTTCCAGTTCCTATATAGAAAAGAAAATATTGATTGCTCGCCTTGCTCGCTCAGCGAGCATAGCGAGCATGGCTTGCTCGCGATGCTCGCTCGTCGAGCATGTCGAGCATCATGCTTAGGATGCTCGCTCGTCGAGCATGTCGAGCATGATAGCAGGTTCACCCTCAGGGCGTAGAACCTGAACCACTGATACAGCTTTAGTAAGCTCGTAACATGCTGCTGCTATTATGTAATTGTGATTGATCGTATGTTTGATATAGTATTATTACAGCTTAGTCATCTCGTCTGCAAAAAATTCTTGCCTGTTAAACAATCTTGTAAGAGCAAAATTCTTGGCAATTATTTGGTATGCAAAAGATTATGCACAATAAATGGAATCGACAGGTTGAGCGATGCCCTTTCTAGCCCAATTATTTGTTTCTTAAGACTATCTTAGTAGACTACTGATAGCATTTGAAAAACCCTCTTGGCGCCCTTAAAGAACTTTTGGTGGGGGCTGGGGCCGTGAGGCTTTGGGACGGTGATGGTGACTTTCAATTTCTACGATGGACGATTGCTGTGGAGGAGTATTCCCATGGCCATTGGCGGTGCGCAACCAGGGAATGTATCTCTGCGATGGATGCGCTTTGGGTCCCCTTGGCGTATCGAAACTAAGATACCTTACTTCAGGGTAGGTCGAAGGTGGGGAAGTGGTGAGAACCCTAGATGTAACCCTAGCACCACACACACTAGTTTTTGGTTGTTTTCCCGTCTTTTTAACTCCCCCTCGCTGTAACGCAAATATTGTAACATCTTAGTCGATCAGTTGGAACACCAAGTTCTTTATCACGCACAACACTGTCAAATCGCGTGTAAGTCTTGATTAACTTACAATCAAGTATACACTATAACCTGTAATCTTGTTTTCACATTGCCAAATTACTTACCCAGTTACCCGAGCGGACCAGTATTGTTGGTTTTAGTTGTCAGTCGATTCTTAGAGTTGAGAGCTGAGTCTTAAGATCAAATCAAAACTATAAATCCACGAACACTCAATAATACAAAAAGTTTTATTTACTGAAAGTGGTCGCATATTGTAGAGCATATCAAGTTAGAATATCGCATATATATTTGTGTATCTTGCAATTGAATTGCGTAATTGGGAAGAGAGTCTTGCAAAGTGTTTTCTTAGAAAATGTTCGCAAATTACTATACCATTGCTTCAAAGTTGACCAGATAAATGTCCTGAACAGTGTGTACTTGCTACCAAATTGTTATAGATTCGTGGCAAGTTGCATTGTGGGTTCGGGTAAGATGGCGCCACTGTTGGAAAGTGGGAGTTTTGCTCGAACCAAGTAATTGCAATAATCCGTGAGCAGATTATCTGCTTCCTGAACGCCTGGGAGTACGATGATGAACGGCAAATATACAGATTCTTTATGATGTGCAGCGTTTCCTCAATCGCATGCCAATCCTTCTACAAGTCATGGTCGTTGCTACCTGCTCTTCTTCTACCAATTGGCTTGCTCATAAGGACACCACTGGATGTACATCTTCCTCCTTATCCGGAATGGTACCATCTTCGATCTCTGCTACCACTTCTGGTGGCATCTCAAAAGCTCTCGCATACCATGAATTCACCACGATTAATGAGCAAAACAAGGGACATGAGTATGCGTACGTTGAGCTCTTACCTACAGAGATCTTGGATCAGATAATCGCAATGATTAGAATGACTTCAGCAACTTGCCTGGCTATTTCTAGCCACACACTTTACTACAGACTCAGGAACGATAACTGGTGGCCGCACCCCAATACAGAAAAGCAGCAAAGACTGAGTCTGTTGAACCTGTTACACAAAGACGTACCATACCTCTTCCAGTGTCAAGACTGTGTCAGGTTCCACCGCCCAGAGCCTTTACTATCGCTCAACCCTTTTCCAAGGAAATGTTCTCGAGAGTGCGAGCGCATCAATGGCTGTGTCCGCACTGGACAGCACCTTGCACTTCCTTTTCATCAGGCCCAAATGGTTGCGAATCATTGCTTGATTTATCGAGGCAGGCTGCACACGTTCACGCCTCTTCACAAAACTCATCGATCCGGCAAGCATGGCCGAGTCGAAGAATACATGACTACGTCTGCTACTACCGCAAATGGACATCTCATAATCTGGACACAGACCAGGCTTATCATGCTTTCGCGAAATCGATCCTCGACGGTGCCGGCTAAGTACTTACCATACATCTATCCTCATGTCGGTGATCTTGACGGCAAGCAAAATCTGCTACTGAAGCTCAAGGAGTCATCTCGAGCGGATAAGTACCATTGTGAGGTGCAATGGTCGTGCCCAAGGTGTCCCACGGATGGCTCCATGAAGGTTGGCGGCCTTGTCACCGGTACTGAGTATCTCGTCAATACGTGGAGGGACCTCGGTTCGTGCACCGCGTCTACCAATCCTGAGTAGAGTTCCCAGAGGGTGCCGCAGCATGTACAGGGCGCAATTGATATGCAAGCTTGGGGAAACAGGCCTTTCCCTTACAGAGCCGCAAGCGTTCGAGCTAACATTGAAGCAAGCACTCACGACAGACAAGAGACTGGTGGAAGGGAAGTAGCCGAATTCTTCGAAGAAAATCAAAGAGGAGATATGGGTGTCCCTAGGATTCTGTGGCTTTAAGATTTAATTCAATCCTCGCATTTCTGGCCCTCCTGTGGCCGTCGCCGCGGCTTCTTGGGAACTTGAGGCTCTAGGTGGGTATTTGGAGCAGGGTCTCTGAAAGGCGGTTTCGCAATGGTTTCAGGCTGACAGGACTGATGCGTCGTCGATTTGATAGATTATAAAGAAAAGCAAGGACGTAGAACTAAGTACAAGATCCATCAAAACATACCACTCTTGTCAAGTGTGAAGACCTTCCCACGCTCTGCTTGTAATCCTGTGCAGGAATGATAAAAGCAATAGACGAGGAAGGACTGAGATGAATGATACCTCGGTCTTGGCACAGCCCTCCTTCATCGACTAGGCACCCTATAGGGCTTAGCGTGTATTTGGCAAGCGGAGTGACTTTCTATGTGGCTCACCACCTCCCGCTCACAACCACTTCTTGATACGACGTTTCTGACTTTGCAGCTGCAGTGCAGCCTCTACATACTCCTGCTACTGAGGCACACAAAGTATTCTTCTTATACACACCGCCACCGGCGTCTTCCGGTGTTGCTCGGTGGGGGCTGTGAACCACCGAAACTTGGTACAATTGACCCCCGCCAATCTCACATCCACGGATACATTTGTCGATGCACCGGGCTACCACGGAACATAGGTATGTGAGATACTCAAGTCTGGAAGGTCTCGTAGCAGAGGCATACGCGAATTCATCGATATATGGACCTGTGGTGCCCGGAGCTGACTGGTAGTAGTTAGGTATCCGCCCATCAATATTGTGCGTACCAAGGCAACAGCTGGGAGAATTGTTTGCTGCTGTGATCGTGAGAGCGGACGCTCAAAATGACTTCATCTCAGGCTTCAAGGTATGTAGTATACCTCCCTGTCACTTGATCCTGTGGTGTGCACTCGATCATAAACCTGTGTTGTGCGTACCTTTGCGACACTCGAGGACTCGATAGCCTCAGAGGTCTCATATGGAGCAGGCCGGATGCTTTATTTTCGATCGTTATGTAAGAATCTGTGTAGCACTGGGCTGACTTTCGACACTTTCGTAGTGCTTATCGTGCCGACCAGTTCATGAATCCCGGTCCGGCACCTCGTCCGCCTACAGATCGCCCACGTCTGAATGCTTTTCCTTCGACCCAGAACGTGCCTGGAAACTTCTCTCAGTTGAGCCTGAGCTCTGCCTCGATACGCTCGAATATTAGCTTGGGAAACGGGTATGAGTCGGGAACTCCGGGCCTATCACGCTCCACTACCTTGAGCGATGGCTACGGGAGCGGCGGTATCTCTGTCGTCAAAGAAGGACCAGCCAAGGTCAAGGATGGCATGCTCTGGAAGCAGAGATACCTGGTGCTTCGCGCCTTCCAGCTCGATTTCCTTAAGAGCCAAGATGGCAAGGTGGACAGGGCAGTCCAATTGAAGGATGTCACCTCAGTGGCTCGTAGTGAGACTGTCCCTCTTTCCTTCGAGCTTATGCGTGTCGCCAATCCCACACCCACGACTGGTACTGCCGGTGGGACGCCGGCTCGCGATCTTCCTCAGAAGACCATTGTCTGCCAGCTCCGTAGCGACGATGAAATATACGAATGGATCGACGCTATCTATAGCCGCTGCCCTGGCATGGGAGGCGTTAGCAATCCGACCAATTTCAGCCACCGCGTCCATGTCGGCTTCGACCCGGTCAACGGTAGCTTCGTCGGTCTTCCGCCGGAGTGGGAGCGACTCCTGACGTCTTCCGCCATTACCAAGGAGGACTACAAGAAGCATCCCCAGGCAGTCATTGAGGTCCTCGAATTCTATTCAGACATTCACAAGCCTGCTCCGCAAGGAGAGGACTTCTCAAGCCAGACCTCTCCTCCAATGACGAGCCAGAAGCAGAACCTGCCGTACCACCATGGCGGTAGCGGTGCCTCGATTGCTCCACCGCGTCCCCAGGTACCGAATGGTTATCATCGTCGTCCTTCGCTTGATAATCCTTCAAGGTCGCAGACCGGCACCCCAGTCCCGGCACAGCGCAACATTTCTGGTGGGGCTCCACTCGACCAGAACCAGAAGAAGATGAACATGGACCTGGACATGCGTCGTGCTATGGAAGAGGAAGCCCGTAAAGTCAAAGCAGCCAAGGAACAGCGTGAGCGTGATCGTGCCCGTGAAGAAGCCCGTAAGGAACAGGAAGCTTACAATGCATCAATCCCCAAGACCCGTCCTCCAATGGTTCAACAGGAGGTCGGTGGTTACGGCGTTGGCAGCGATTCTGGGTCGTCTTCTGCCCGCTACAATCCAACCCGTAATGCGCCTCCTGCTCCGGGTACCGATCGTTCACGACCACAGCAGCCAGGGTCCTTGAGGACCCAGCCAGCTCAGCGTCAAGCTCCCCAGGCGCCGAATGGTGTCAATGGTCATGCGCAACAACCCCCTCGTGCTCCTTACACGCAGAGATCTCCCGTATCGCGGGAACAATCGCCTACGCAAAGCTCATTACGTACGCCACAACGTGAGCAGCAGCGCCAGCCATCCTCTGGCTCTAGACCTCCCGTGAATGGCAACGACCGCAACCAGTCTCCACAGTCCACTCGTGCAAACGGACCAACGACCAATGGACAGGCCCAGCCTCCAAATCGCGTTCCCGGTCCGTCCCAGAATCAGAACGCTGCACCGCTCAACGTTGGTACCAAACAACCGACCGGAGTTCCGGCGTCCAATGGCGCTGCTACCGATCCTGTCAAGCAAGCCGAAATGGCTCTCACAGCCAAGCCCTCCGGTACACGTCAGAAGGAGGTCCGTATGTCGAGCATGACCGAAAGCCAAGTCATGGAGAAGCTGAAGCAAGTTGTTTCGAAAGACAACCCAGAGCATTCCTATCACAAGCAGAAGAAGATTGGCCAGGGCGCATCTGGATCAGTCTATGTTGCTCGCATCAGCGAGAACGCCGTGTCTCCTGTCGCTCGTCGCCTGCTTAAGAATCATGGTGCTAAAGCTAATGTTGCTATCAAGCAAATGGACTTGCGCAACCAGCCGAGGAAGGAGTTGATCGTCAATGAGATTATTGTCATGAAGGAGAGCTCACATCCAAATATCGTGAACTTCCTGGATTCCTTTCTGCAGCAAGAAAACAACGAGCTGTGGGTTATCATGGAATTTATGGAGGGTGGAGCTTTGACCGATGTCATTGACAACAATGCTACCATCACGGAGGCTCAGATCTCGACTATTTGCAACGAGGTGAGTCAGCTTGGTAACATCGTAGTTCTTGCTAACATGCAAACAGACTTGCAAAGGTCTTGCTCACCTCCATAGTCAGAACATCATCCACCGTGATATCAAGAGCGACAATGTGCTGCTCGATGGTCGCGGAAATGTCAAGATCAGTAAGTGCCCATACCTGCAAGGCGAATATTCATCGACATGTGACTAACCGCGCCACAGCCGACTTCGGCTTCTGCGCCAAACTCACCGACCAGAAATCCAAGCGTGCCACCATGGTCGGTACACCCTACTGGATGGCACCAGAGGTTGTCAAGCAGAAGGAGTATGGCTCCAAGGTTGACATGTGGTCCCTCGGCATCATGGCCATTGAGATGATCGAGTCTGAGCCTCCTTATCTGAACGAGGAACCCCTGAAAGCCCTCTTCCTGATCGCCACCAACGGAACGCCAACTTTGAAGAACCCTGACAAGCTCAGCCGTGAGCTCAAGGTCTTTCTAAGCCAGTGCCTCACTGTTGCTGTCGAGAACCGTGCTACCGCTCAAGAGATCCTTGCGAGCGACTTCTTGGAGAAAGGCGGCTGTTCTCTCGCAAGCTTGTGCGAGCTGCTCAGGTTCCGCCAAGGCAAGAGCCACTAAGCTCACCATTCCGCATATACAGACGGCCTTTCTAATACCTAGCACGAAGCATGTCAGCATTGATCCGGCGCTCCTGAACAGGCGCTCTCTGACTTCTACGACCTCCATGAGCGTGTCACCCTATGCATGTATGCACGAATTTTCACATTCACCTTCGGCACACTTATCGGCAGCTGGCACTTGTTCACCTTTAGTTGATACCTTTCCAGTCCATGTTGTACACGGCTTCCATATTCCGCCCGGCCCCTGTGGTGCGGTAGGAATATGCCCCTTTTCATGATTGCGCTACGGCTGGCTCACAGGCTCGCCAGTCTCGACGATAATCGCGCTACGACCGGCTTACAGAGCGTCAGCATCGACTACGACCTTCTACGACCATGGCACAAAACGGCGGCGGTGGCTAGCTAATGGATGAGGAATGGGTCAGTAGGCGGAAAAACTTACTTTCGAGCGTGCGTTTTCGCAAGCGAGTTGCAGGAGCGGCAAGAAGCGGAGACCTACCTAAGGGTATCCTACATGCTTGCTTGTGGGAGCAACCACGACATTACATACAGTGAAAGTCCGTTCTCATATCTGTCTGTGAGCACGATGATGACGAATGTTTGAAGCAGCTTGCTTCTTCTGTGATCGTGCATATCCCATACACAGCGAGCTGGGATTAGCTAGTATGGTAGACCCATTTCGAATGCTGCTTCCACTTCAGCCTCTGTTCACTCACTTGGGTGCTTTGCCTTCATCATCGTAACATGCAGCCGGACATTTTAATTGGAGTAGGGGAGTTGCTGAAGCCACCCTTCTTTTTGAAAATTGTCATCCCCTACACAAAGACCTCGACGGACTCCTTTCCTGATATCCCTCCCCCCCGGCCGCCTCAACATATCTCTCCATCCCTATCAATGTTCAATCCCAAGCTCAATACTCCTCTCATCAACACTCTTCACATCTATAAGAACCAGACACTCCATCTCGACCCAAAACATATTTCATAGCGCCTTGTACACAGCGAACAGCGACTTCATCCCAAAGCTTGAGCGATCCACCTATTCTCATCTTCTCGGCTCTTAGAATCGAGGGTTTTAGCTTGCTGGGTTTCGACGGTCTTGGGGGTGATTAAGGTTGTAGGTTGTAGGTTGTGGTGTTATGGCATCCTAGGGTTGGGAACGATGATCGAGGATCAGATAGGGGTGGAGATGTGGGAATGGGGGAGAAGTGCAGCGAATGCCCTTGACTTTTGCTTTTTCCTTCCGCAGCATAGTCCCTAGAGGAGATGCGGCGTGGGACTGCACATAATCAGGCAAGAGATCCCGAGATGTACATTTTTGCATCAAGGAGGCTGGCTATCCCTCCTCTCCGAACGGGTAGTTGAATTTCAACAGCCCGTTCAAACCCCCTACCCATCCATCGTCCGTCATCCCCTCCCCGTCTGCACCTCCGCGTGCGCGCATCAGGCAAGGCACGCCGCCCACCCACCTCTTCCTCCCCTCCCCAGCACCCCCTCCCCCCCCATTCCCCACCCCATCCACCTCCCTCCCAACCCCCTCCCCCCCAACAACCACCACTCCCCCTCTCTCCAGCCCCCCCACCACCTCAACGCCATCCACACCCACCATAACCCTCCCACTCCTATCCTCCCCCGCAAGCTCTATATGCACGCTCATATCCCCAGGAAGCACAAGCGGCCGGAAAGATAGAGAACGGGGACAGATGGGTGTGAGGGTGATGCTGTTGACGAGGGGGTGGATGATGGAGCCGCCTGCTGAGAGGGAGTAGGCGGTGGAGCCGGTGGGGGTGCTGAGGATTAGGCCGTCGGAGTGGAGGGTTGTTAGTGGTGTGGGTTTTGGTGGTGGGAAGGGGGGGGTGGTGGT
>JAABUQ010004508.1_pt1 | contig 23644 bp, 22 predicted proteins | sample 5560001 | NCBI WGS metagenome assembly JAABUQ01 (sample SAMN10711888, study PRJNA513371) | rock metagenome | isolation source: Antarctica rocks | place: Antarctica: Victoria Land, Finger Mt nord | collected 2015-12-18 | reverse complement strand
AGCAGGCGGAACACCGTCGGCGCCGCGGCCAGCCACGCCATCGCCGGATAGGCGGTCAGGATCGCCAGAACTGTGCAGGCGACCAGGATCGGCCGCCGCCCGATCCGGTCCGACAACGCGCCCATCAGCGGCAGCCACACCAGGTTGGACAGGCCCACCCCAGCCGTGATCAGCAGCACCGCCCGCTCCGGCAAATGCAGCAGTCTGCCGAAGGTCGGAGTGTAGGCGGTGATCATGTAGAAGCTGACCGTGGTCATCAGCACCAGCGCCATGCCCGCCAGCACCCGCCCGCGGGCTTCCCACAAGCCCCGGGCGATCTCAGCCAGTCCGGGCCGCTCGGTGCGCGCTTCGAAGGCCTCGGTCTCGCGCAGATGACGGCGCAGCAGGAAAATCAACGGCACGATCGCGCAGCCGAGGCCGAGCGGCAGCCGCCAGCCCCAAGCGTCCAGCTGGGCAGGGCTGAGCAGACCGGCGACGATCACGCCGATGGTCGCGGCGGCCACCACCGCCACCTGCTGCGACGCCGACTGCCACGAGACGTAGAAGCCGCGCGCGCCGGGCGGAGCGATCTCGGCCAGGTAGACGGAGACGTTGCCGAGCTCGGCCCCCGCCGACAGCCCCTGCACGAGCCGCCCCAGCAGCACCAGCACCGGCGCGAGCAGGCCGATTGCCGCATACCCCGGCGTGACGGTCAGGGTGACGATGCCGACACTCATCAACGCCAGCGTAAGCAGCAGGCCCGCGCGCCGCCCGAATCGGTCGGTGTAAGCGCCGAGCACCACGGCCCCGATCGGCCGCATCAGAAAGCCGACGCCGAAGGTGGCCAGCGACTTCAGCAGCGTCCCGGCCTGATCGCCCGCAGGGAAGTAGGCGCGGCCGATGGCGCCGGCGAAGTAGCCGAACACCATGAAGTCGTACATTTCAACAAAATTGCCGCTGGCGACGCGCACCACATCCCAAGGCTTCGCGCGCCGGTCCGGCCGCGCCGGGTCAGTGATAGCGCGGCTTCCGCATCATGGCGCGGCGGTCGCCCGAGCGGACCTCGACGTCGAACACGTCCGACCCGCGGCGCAGGGTCAACGGCACGTCCACGCCGGGCGGCCCAAGCGCCCACAATCGCCGCCAAAAGCTCGCCAAGTCCGACACCGCCTCGCCGTCGACGGCCAGCACCACGTCGCCCTGGCGCAGCTCCGCCTTGCTGGCCGGCCCCCGCTCGGACACGCCCATGATCATCACGTCCCCGTCCGACTCCTGCGCCAGCACGCCCAGCCAGGGCCGCGGCCCTGTGGGTGCGCGGCCGGTCAGCAGCTCATCCATCACCGGCGCCAGCAGCTCGACCGGCACGCTCATGTTCAGCGGCGTCACGCGGCCGCCCGCCGCACGCTGCTCCAGTTGCAGCGAGCCGATGCCGATCAGCTTGCCCTGCTCGCTCAGCACCGCCGCCCCGCTCCACAGCGGATGGGCAGGAGACGTGAACAGCGCCTGATCGAGCAAGTATTCCCAGTAGCCCGCGAACTCCTGTCGCGCCTGCAACCGCGACTCCATCGCCCGCCCGCGCCGCCCGCCCGCCGCGACCACCACGCGATCACCGAGCGCGAGGCTTTGAGACGTTCCGAGCTCCAGCGGTGCAGCGTCCAAGGGTTGCAGCGCCTGCAGCAGGCCGAAGCCGGTCGCCTGGTCATAGCCCAGCACGTGACCCGCGACGACCTGGCCGCCTGCCGTCCGCAGGGTGACCTGCTCGGCCTCGGTGATCAGGTAGCCGATGGTCAGCACCACGCCGTCGCGGCGGATCAGCACGCCGTTGCCGATCCGCTCGGTCCCCAGAGTCTTGGCGGTGAAGGCGTCGTCGGGCACGGTCGCCGACAGCGAGACCACAGCGCCCAGAGCGCGGTCGAGGTCGAAAGCATAGGCGTCGGGCCGCGGCTGGACCCGCTTGGGTAGCTCCCACTCCTGAGACTCGATCGGCACGCGCATCTCCTGTAATCCGATGCAGATTTCGTCGGGAGAGCCGCTTTGCGCAAGCCCGGCCCGACTCGCCGGCGGCGTGCCGCGACGCCAGTGCGAAAGATAAGACGGTTGTAACGGGACCACGGGATCGTTCGAAGAGTTGATTGCCGGGCACGGCCCGCCCGGTCGCAAGGAGGCGTTTGCTCGATGGACACTCCGGACGTCCAGATCGCCTTGCAGCCCAGGGCCTTAAACGGCGAGGGTCCGCAGTGGGACGACCGTCGCGGCCGCCTCTTTTGGGTCGACATGCGGCGCCCCTCGCTGAACGTGCTGGAGCCGGGCACCGGTCGCAACGACTGGTGGGAGATGCCCGACTGGATCGGCTGTTTCGGGCTGGTCGAGGACGGGCGGGTAGCGGTAGCTCTGCGCACCGGGTTGCAGCTGTTCGACCCGGCCGACGGGTCCCTGACCATGCTGGCGCCCGCGCCCTACGACTCGCGGCGGTTCTGCTTCAACGACGGCGGCTGCGACCGCGACGGCCGGTTCATGGCCGGGCCGATGCTGGCGCCTCTGGAGCAAAGCGTCCCCGCCACCCAGCCCACCGACTCCGACCGGCTGCCGGTCTGGCGCTATGACGGCGCGCACGGCTGGGCGACGCTCTCGGCGCCGGTCAAGATCGCCAACGGGTTGGCCTTCAGTCCAGATGGGCGGACGCTGTACCATTCCGACACGCCCAGGAAGACGATCTGGGCCTGCGACTACGACACCGACCGAGGCGTGATCGAGAACGCCCGGGTGTTCGCCACCGTCGAAGAGGGCGGGGACGACGGCGGCCCGGACGGGGCGGTGGTGGACCGTGACGGCTTCTACACCTGCGCGGTATTCGGCGGCGGCTGTCTCCTGAGGTTCGATCCCGATGGGCGGCTAGAGCGGCGCATCGCCCTGCCCGCCCACTATCCCACCATGCCCGCCCTCGGCGGCGAGGACCGCACGACCCTGTACGTCACGTCCGCTTCCTACATGCTCAGCGACGATGAGCAGCGGGAACAACCTGCGGCCGGCGCCCTTTTCAGCCTTGAGGCGCCCGCGCCGGGCTTGCCGACCAGCTACATGTCCGTCCCCAAGGAACTCACGTCATGAGCAAGCAGACCACGGGCGAGTTCTTCGTGCAAAGGCTGGAGGAGTGGAAGATCAAGACGATTTTCGGCTACCCCGGCGACGGCATCAACGGCGTCCTGCGAGGCCTGGAGAAGGCCGGCGACAAGTTTCAGTTCGTGCAGGCGCGGCATGAAGAGATGGCGGCGTTCATGGCCTCGGCCTACGCCAAGTTTTCGGGCGAACTCGGCGTGTGCCTCTCTACAGGCGGCCCGGGCGCGACGCACATGATCACCGGCCTGTACGACGCGAAGATGGACCACCAGCCGGTGCTGGCGATCACCGGCCAAGCCGCCCGGTCGGTTCGCGGCGCGCATTACCAGCAGGAGCTGAACCTCGATCGCATGTTCGCCGACGTGGCGGAATACGTTCAGGAGGGAACGCTTCCCCAGCAGGTCGGAGTCATTCTCGACAAGGCCATCCGCACCGCCAAGGCCCGCAATGGCGTCGGCATCGTCATCATGCCCAATGACCTTTCCGACACCGAGTACAAAGCGCCCGGCCGCAAGCACGGCGACACCCGCTCCAGCGCCGGCTATTCCAAGCCGCGGGTGACGCCTTACGAAGCCGACCTGCGCCGCGCCGCCGACGTGCTGAACGCAGGCGAGAAGGTCGCCATCCTGGTCGGCGCCGGCGCCAAGAAGGCCGCCGACGAGGTGATCGCCACGGCCGAGAAGCTGCAGGCGGGGGTCGCCAAGGCGTTGCTGGGCAAGGACGTGCTGCCCGACGAATTGCCCTGGGTTACGGGCACCATCGGCCTGCTGGGCTCCAAGCCGTCTTCGGACATGATGGATGGCTGCGACACCCTGCTGATGATCGGCACGGGCTTTCCCTGGGCGGAGTTCCTGCCCAAGACCGGTCAGGCGCGGGCGGTTCAGATCGACATCGACCCGACCATGCTGGGCATCCGTTACCCGACCGAGGTCAACCTGCACGGCGACGCAGCCGAGACCCTGCGCCTGCTGCTGCCCATGCTGGACGCCAAGCCTCGCGCGCATTGGCGGGAGCACATCGAGAAGGGCGTGGCCAACTGGTGGGAGCTGATGGACAAGCGCGCCCATGCCCCGGCCAACCCCGTCAACCCGCAGCGGGTGGCCTGGGAGTTGTCGCCCCGCCTGCCGCTGAACGCCATCGTCACGTCCGACTCCGGCTCCTGCGCAAACTGGTATGCGCGCGATCTGAAGGTTAGGCGCGGGCAGATGTATTCGCTGTCGGGCGGGTTGGCCTCGATGGGGGCGGCGGTGCCCTACGCCATAGGCGCCAAGTTCGCCCATCCCGACAGGCCGGTCATTGCGTTGGTCGGCGACGGCGCCATGCAGATGAACAACATGGCCGAGCTGATCACCGTGTCGAAATACTGGCGCAAGTGGTCCAACCCGCAGTGGATCTGCTGCGTCTGGAACAACGAGGACCTGAACCAGGTCACCTGGGAGCAGCGGGTGATGGAAGGTTTCCCGCGGTTCGAGACCACGCAGGACATCCCCAATTTCGCTTATCATCGGTTCGGCGAGATGTTGGGTTTCAAAGGCATCTACGTCGACGATCCAGAGCAGATGGGCGCGGCATGGGATGAGGCGCTGGCCTCGCAGACGCCGGTGGTGCTGGAAGTGAAGACCGACCCGGAGGTGCCGCCTCTGCCGCCGCACATCAGCTTCGAGCAGGCCAAGACCTTCATGTCGACGCTGCAACAGGGCGATCCGGACGAGGTGGGAATGATCAAGGGCGCCGTCGAGCAGGTGCTGGCGGCGGTGAAGCCGCTGGTCCATCACGAGGGCTGAGGTGGCTGTAGCGGCGGCATACGCGGGCGATGGCTGGGCGGCCGACCCCGCTCCGGCCAAGACTGTCGGTGCGGTGGTGTTCGGCGCGGCAGGTCTCGCCGCGGTCGCCCTGTTGGCCGACTGGGCCGCAGGCGGGCGGCCCAAGGCGGAGCGACCAGGCCGGGTGCGGCTCGCGCGGGGGTCAGTCGCGCCCTCGCGCGGCCTGCACGCCTCAGCCGCCCTGCTCAGCGCCTCGGTGCTGGCCGACAGCCTGGTCGAGCATTACCGAGGCAGCTTCGAGAACCCCGGCATGTACACGCCGCTGCTGGTTTCGGCGCTGGGCGTGGCGGCGGGCGTGGACGGGGCGACCGGAAGGCGGTCTCCCGCCTCGGTTCGCTACGGCGCCTATGGGCTGGCGGGTGTGGTCGGGGCGATCGGCGCCGGCTTTCACGTCTACAACCTGCTGAGGCGGCCGGGCGGACTGAATTGGCTGAACGCCTTCTACGCCGCGCCGGTGGGCGCGCCGGCGGCCCTGTCGTTGGCGGGGCTGATCGGGGCGGCGGCCGAGCACCTGGACGCCCACCCGGCTGGGCCGCCTCGCCTGCTGGGCCTGCCCGCCGGCCGACTGCTTTCGGCCCTGACCGGCGCGGGGCTGATCGGCACGGTCGGCGAGGCGGGCCTGCTGCACTTCCGCGGCAGCTTCCAGAACCCGTTTATGTGGCTGCCCGTCAGCCTGCCCCCGGTCGCCGCCGCGCTGATGGGCAAGGCGGCGGCCGAGCCGCGCCGACGGGGGCGCTCCCGCGCGCTGACCCGCGTCTGGCTGGCCCTGACCTCGGTGCTGGGCGTGGCAGGGGTGGGGTTCCACGCCTACGGAGTGTCGCGAGCGATGGGAGGCTGGCGAAACTGGAGCCAGAACGTCGTCGACGGCCCGCCCCTGCCTGCCCCGCCGAGCTTTTCGGCGCTGGCGATCGCCGCCCTGTCCGCCCTGGCCTTGCGGGACCGCGAGGATGGTTGAGCGCTATCCCGGCTATGACGTACTGGCCAAGCGCGACACCGTTTCGTGGAACGACGCCACCCGCCGCGCCGTCGACGCCCGGCTGGCCGTCGAGGACCGGCCTATCTTCCTGGCCGAGGCGGCGTGGCTGACCCTGCAGGCCCTGTGCGATCGCGTCCTGCCCCAGCCATCGCCGGCCGACAGCGGGCGGGTGCCCGCGCCGCTCGCCGCCTATGTCGACCGCAAGCTGGCCGACGACCGCCGCGACGGCTACCGGAAGGCCGAGCTGCCGCCCCTGCGCGAGGCGTGGACGCGGGGGCTGGCCGCGTTGGAGGCCGAGGCGCTGGCCGTCTACGCCCAGCCCTTCCACGCGCTGGACGGCGACGGCCGCGACGCCCTGATCGCGCGCATGAGCCGGGGCGAGCTGACCCACCCCGCTTGGGGCGCCATGCCGTGCGCGGTGTTTTTCACCGACCGGGTCCAGCCTGACATCGTGCGGGCCTACTACGCCCACCCCAATGCCTGGAGCGAAATCGGCTTCGGCGGTCCGGCCAGCCCACGGGGCTATGTCCGCCTCGACTTCGGTAAGCGCGACCCCTGGGAAGCGGCCGAGGCCCACCCGGGCCGGGAAGCCCAGGCCGCACGCGAGAACGCCCGTGTCGGTCGCTGAAGAGGGCGCGCGCGCCAAGGACGGCCGCGCCCCTGACGTGTTCCGGCCCGGCGGCTGGACTCCCATGCGCAGCTACGGTGAAGACGAAGCCGTCGACTTCGCCATCGTCGGCACGGGTGCGGGCGGGGGCACGTTGGCCGCCCGGCTGGCCGAGAAGGGCTTTTCGGTGGTCGCGTTCGACGCCGGCCCGTTTTTCCGGCCCCTCGAAGACTTCGCGTCCGACGAGGAGGCGCAGAGTCAGCTGTACTGGCTGGACGAGCGCATCGTCGACGGCGCCGATCCGCTGCACATGGGCGGCAACAACAGCGGCCAATGCGTCGGCGGCTCCACCGTGCATTTCGCCATGGTGTCGCTGCGGATGCGGCCCGAGCACTTCAAGTCTCGCTTGACGCTGGGCTACGGCGCCGACTGGCCGGTCGATTGGCGCGAGATGTGGGGGTATTACGACCAGGTCGAGCGCGCCCTGTCGATCTCGGGCCCGCTGACCTATCCCTGGGGACCGCCGCGGCCCGCCTACCCCTACCGCCCCCACCCGATGAACGCCTGCGCCCAGGCGATGGCTGTCGGCTGCGAGCGGATCGGCGTGAAATGGTCCCCAATGCCGCTGGCGACCGTCTCGGCGCCGCGCGGCGACAGCCCGCCGTGCGTCCAGCGCGGTTTCTGCCGCTTCGGCTGCTCCACCAACGCCAAGCAGAGCGTTCTGACCGTTTGGATCCCTCGCGCTCTCGCGGCGGGGGCGGAGGTGCGCGACCTGGCCATGGTCGGCCGCATAGAGCTCGACGCCGCCGGCCGGGCGAGCGGCTTGCACTATCGCCGCGAGGGCGAATGGCGGTTCCAGTGCGCGAAGCAGGTGGTGACCGCGGGCTATGCGGTGGAGACCCCGCGCCTGCTGCTCAACTCCGCCTGCCCTCAGGCGCCCGACGGGCTGGCCAACAGCTCCGGCCTGGTAGGCAAGAACCTGATGACCCAGCCGAACCAGGGCGTTTGGGGCTGGATGGCCGACGAGGTGCGCTTCAACAAGGCGCCGCCCAACCTGTGCGTGACCGAACACTGGAACTATGACGACGCCACCGACTTCCCGGGCGGCTACACGCTGATGAGTCAGGGGCCGATGCCTCAGGAGTGGGCGGGGGTGCAGATGGGCGCGCGCGGCCTGTGGGGCGAAACGCTGCGCCGCGAGATGATCGACTACAACCACCAGGTCGGCATCAAGGTGGTCGGCGAAGGCCTGGCCAGCGAGGCCAACCGGGTCATCCTGACCGAAGAGCTGGACCGGCATGGTCTGCCCATCCCGCGCGTCACCTACTCGTGGACGCCCGGCGACACGGCGCTGATCGAGCACTCCATGCAGCAGATGGAGCGGATGCTGGACGCGGCGGGGGCGAGCCGCATTTTCCGCCAGGCCGCCGACACCAATCATCTGGCCGGCACCGCGCGCATGGGCGACGACCCGCGCACCAGCGTGGTGAACCCCGACGGGCGCAGCTGGGACGTGCCCAACCTGTGGGTCTGCGACGGCTCGATCTTCCCGACCACCGGCGGGGTGAACCCCTCCCTGACGATCCAGGCCATGGCGCTGCGCACCGCCGACCGGATCGAGGCGCTGGCCAAGCGGGGTGAGCTGTGAAGACGCCCTACCCCGGCTATGACGTGCTGGCCAAGTGGTCGAGCCCGTCGTTCAACGACGTCACCCGCGGCGTGCTGCGGCGGCGGCTGCACCACATCCCCGAGCGTGAGTTCTTCGACGGGGACGAGTTCGCCACGCTCGAGGCCCTCTGCGCCCGGCTGATCCCCCAGCCCGACCGGGAGACGCCCGTGCCGATCGCCCCCTGGATCGACGCCGACCTGGCCGCGGGCCGGGGCGAAGGCTTCCGCCGCCCCGACATGCCGCCGAGCGGCGAAGTGTGGCGGCGCACGCTGGCCGCCATCGAGGTCGAAGCACGCCGCCGCCACGCCCGGGCGTTCACCGACCTGCCGCCAAACGACCAGGACGCCCTGCTCTCCGCGGTGCAGGCCGGCGACGTCTCCGCCTTCGGCGACCTGTCGCCACAGGAGGCGTTCAAGCACGTGCTGAAGGAGGTCGCCGGCGTTTATTACAGCCACCCCGACGCCTGGAGCGAGATCGGTTTCGGCGGCCCGGCCAGCCCGCGCGGCTACGTCCGGCTGGGTCCGAACGAGCGCGACCCTTGGGAGGCGCCGCTGGCCCTCGCGCCGGGCGACGGCGCATGACCCGCCTGTCCGAGGCGGCCGAGTCGCCGCGCGCCACGGGCGGCCGGGCGCCCGACGTGTTCAAGCGCGGCGGCTGGACCCCGATGCGCGAGCACCGGGACGAGGACGCGGTCGACTTCGCCATCGTCGGCGCGGGCGCGGGCGGGGCGACCCTGGCCTATCAGCTGGCGCGCAAGGGCTTCAGCGTTGTGTGCTTCGATGCAGGTCCCTACTGGCGACCGCTGGAGGACTTCGCCTCCGACGAGCGGGAACAGCAGAAGATCTACTGGACTGACCCGCGCATTACCGGCGGCGAAAACCCCATCGAGCTCGGCGGCAACAACTCCGGGCGCGGCGTCGGCGGCTCGACGGTGCATTTCTCGATGATCTCGCTGCGCTGGCGGCCGGAATGGTTCAAGGCGCGCACGAAGCTGGGCTACGGCTTCGACTGGCCGATCGAGTACGAGGAGATCGCGCCCTATTACGCGCAGGCCGAGCGGGCGCTCAGCGTCGCCGGCCCGGTCAGCTATCCTTGGGGTCCGCCGCGCGGCCCCTACCCCTACCGGCCCCATGAGCTGAACGGGCCCGGTGTGCTGCTGGCCCGCGGCGCCGAGAAGCTGGGGATCAAGTGGGCCGCCACCCCGCTCGCCACCGTGTCGGCGCCCCACGGCAAGAGCCCGCCCTGCGTCTATCGCGGCTTCTGCAACTTCGGCTGTTCCACCAACGCCAAGCAGAGCGCGCTGGTGGTGTGGGCCGACCAAGCAGTCAGGGCGGGGGCGGAAATCCGCGACATGGCCATGGTCGGCCGCATCGAGACCGACCCCGCCGGCGCCCGCGTCACCGGCGTTCACTATCATCGTGAGGGCGCCCCGCGCTTTCAGCGCGCGCGCAACGTGGTCGTGGCCGGCTACGCCATCGAGACGCCGCGCCTGCTGCTGAACTCCGCGACGCCGCAGCATCCGCAGGGCCTGGGCAACTCATCGGGCCTGGTCGGCACCCACCTGACCACTCACGCGGGGCCGGGGGTGTGGGCGACTTTCGACGAGGAAGTACGCTTCTACAAGGGTCCGCCGAACATGGCGGTCACCGAGCACTGGAACTACACCGACGAGGGCAAGGATTTCCACGGCGGCTACGCTTTCATGAGCCAGGGGCCGTTGGCGCGGGCGTGGGGCCAGACCATGGCCGGGCGCGGCCTGTGGGGCGACAAGCTGCGGCGGGCCATGCTGAACTACAATCACACGGCGGGCTATGTGCCGGTGGCCGAGGTGGAGCCCCGCGCGCAAAACACCGTCACCCTGGCCGACGAGACCGACCGCTACGGCCTGCGCATCCCGCAGGTCACCTTCGGCTATTCCGACAACGACCGCCGTCTGCAGAAGCATGCGCTCAAGTTCATGGGCGAGATGCTGGAGGCGGCGGGTGGGCGCGACCTGTGGACAGACGACGACACCAGCCACTTGATGGGCACGTGTCGCATGGGCGCGAGCCCCGAAACCAGCGTCGTCGACGCCGACGGCCGCAGCTGGGACATCCCCAACCTATGGGTCTGCGACGGCTCGCTGTTTCCGACCACCGGCGCGGTGAACCCGTCGCTGACCATCCAGGCCCTGGCGCTGCGCATCGGCGACCGTATCGAAGCGCTGGCGAAACGGGGCGAGCTGTAGCGTGGAGATCCGACCATGGCCGTAGTCGTCAACATCGAAGACCTGTGCAAGCGCGCGCACGCCAAGCTGCCTAAAGCCATGTTCCAATATATCCACGGCGGCTCGTTCGATGAACTGACGCTGGAACGCAACCGCCACGATCTGGACGCCCTGGCGCTGAACGAGCACGTCATGAACGACGTGTCCAAGCTCTCCACGGCCACGACCCTGCTGGGCGACCCGGCCACCGTCCCGCTGGCGTGCGCGCCGGTCGGCATGTGCGGCGCCGCCTGGCCCACCGGCGAGGTCGAGGCGGCCCGGGCCGCCGAAGCGTTCGGCATTCCGTTCTGCCTGTCGACCTTCTCGATCAACTCCATCGAGGACGTGGCCGCGGCGATCAAGCGGCCGTTCTGGGCGCAGCTCTACATGATGACCGAGCAGCGGGTGAACGAGAGCGTGATCCATCGCGCCGACATGGCGGGCTGTTCCGCCCTGCTGATGACGCTGGACGTACACGTGCATAGCCAGCGCTGGGCCGACAACCGCAACGGGCTGGTCGCACCGCTGCACATCATGCCGTCCAACACGCTGAACATCGCCGGCCACCTGCCCTGGCTCGCCAACATGCTGCGCAGCCGCCGCCACACCTTTGGCACCATGGCCAAGGAGCACCCGGAGGCCTGGAACGTCATCCAGCTGGCAGAGTGGGTGAACAGCCACCTCGACAGCTCCATCGACCAGGACACCATCCGCTGGGTGCGCGAGCGCTGGCCGCGCAAGTTGGTGCTGAAAGGCATCATGACCGTCGACGACGCCAAGCGCGCCGTGGACCTGGGCGCAGACGCCATCGTGGTCTCCAACCACGGCGGGCGTCAGCTGGACAGCGCGCCCTCCACCATCTCCGTCCTGCCCGAGATCGCCCGCGCGGTGGGCGACAGGGTCGAGGTGCTGTGGGACGGCGGGGTGCGCTCGGGCTTCGACATCGTCAAGGCGATGGGCCGCGGCGCCCACGGCTGCCTCAGCGGTCGCGCCTGGATGTACGGCCTGTCCTGGCGCGGTCGCAAGGGCGTGACCAAAGCGCTCGAGATCCTGAACAGCGAGCTGAAGGACTGCATGGCGCTCTGCGGCTTCACCGACATGCGCGAGGTCCCGGCCGACCTGGTCACGCCGCAACCGGCGCTGTGAGCGCAGCCGTCAGCCGGGGCGGGTAGGGTCGTAGCCGTACAGCCATTGCTGACGGGCGTGGAACAGGGCGGGGCTGATCTTCACCGCGGCCCACATGGGGGCGTAGGCGGCGAACTGGGCGAGCGGCGATCGGTGGTGGAAGGTGCGGGCGTTGGCGCGCGCCAACGCGCGCACCCGGGTCGCGCGCGGGCGACGTTCGGCCTCGTAGGCCCGCAGGCCCGCGGCGGGGTCGGCGGCGGAGGCGAGAGCGTGGGCCAGCGCCCAGCCGTCCTCGATCGCCATGGCCGCGCCTTGGGCGACGAAGGGCGGCATGGGGTGGCAGGCGTCGCCCAGAAGGGCGACCGGGCCGTCGGTCCAGCGCGGCGTGGACGCTCGGTCGAACAGGCCCCAGCGGCTGCAAGCCTCCACTGCCGCGAGCACCGCCCTCACCGGCTCCGCCCAGCCCGCGAACTCGGCCGCCAGGGCCGAGGGGTCGCCCGGGGTGGTCCAGGACTCCTCCACCCACGCCGCCTGCTCGACCAGGCCGACGAAGTTGATGAGCTCGCCGCCGCGCACGTAGTAGGTCACCGCGTGCCGGCCCGGCCCGGTCCAGACGCAGGCGGTGGGCGGGACCAGCGCGCGCAGGCGCTCGTCGGCGGGGACCATCGCCCGCCAGGCGACATGGCCGGTGAAGCGCGGCGCATCGGGCCCGAGCATGGCCTCCCGCACGCGCGAGCGCACTCCGTCGGCGCCCACCAGCACGTCGGCAGCGACCGCACGGCCGTCGTCCAGCCACACCTCGACCCCCGCCCCGCGCCGGGTGTAGCCGCTCACCGCCGCCCCGAGCCGTAGCGCCCCCGGTGCACGCTCGGCCAGAGCTTGCGCCAGCACGTCGACCAGGTCGGCCCTGTGCAGGTTGAGATAAGGCGCCACGTAGCGTCGGACGGCCTCGTCGCGGATGGGCACGGAGAACACCTGCCCCCCGCTGCGCCCAAGCCGCAACTCCAGCATTTCGGGGCGGAAACCGACGGCTTCGAGCGCCGGAGTCAGGCCGAGCGCACCCAGCACGCGCATGGCGTTGGGGCTGAGCTGCACCCCCGCCCCGACCTCGGCCAGCGCCGGCGCTCGTTCGAAGACCTCGACATCGAGCCCTGCACGCTGGAGGCAGAAAGCGGCGGTCAGGCCGCCGACGCCCGCGCCCGCGACGACGACCTTCAGGCGCTTGGGCAAGCGCGCGGGATCAATGCACTCGCTTCCAGGTCTGGCTCTGGCACAGCGGGTAGACGATGCAGCCGGTCAGCTTCAGCTGGTCGGCCGCGATCAGCTTGATGGAGCCGGAGTAGGTGCTGCCGGTTTTCGGATCGTAGACCGTCCCGCCCTTCCACTCGGTCGGGCCGCCGGTGAAGCCGTTCATGATCACGAGACCTTTCAAAGGCCGGTCTCGAAGGCTCTGGTCGTGGTTGTAGGCGTCCCGGATGTCGGGGCGGCTCTTGATTTGGCCGCTGGAAAGCACCTTGCCGCAGAGCTTGGGGCCGCAGGCGACGATCTCCACCCGGGCGTCGTCGACCGGGGCGGCCCAGACGCCCATGACGGGTTCCTCGGCGTGGGCGGCCAAGGGCGCGGCGATCAGGGCGGCGGCGGAGAGAAGCAAGACGCGCATGGAGGACACCGGGGGCGAAACGAGAATGGGACCAGGGCGACGCGGACATTGCGCCGCCCTGGCCTGTTATCAACCCGCGATCATGACGCGGCCATGACCAGCTTGACGTCCAGCCGGTTGTTCGGCGCGCCCGACCCGGCGGGAGCGGGGCGGGTCGGGCCGTAGCCGCTGACGCTGAGCAGGGGCTGGCCGCCGGAGGGCAGGGTCGTCAGGCTAGTCAGCCGAGGCTCGGCTCCGATCAACTGCTGGAAGGCGGTGGACGCCTGCATCACCGACAGGCCGAAGCCGGCCGACTGACCGCCAGGCGCGTCGGCGTGCCCCTCGATGAACACCGCGGCGAGGTGGTGGCCGGTGGCCGGGCAGTCGCCGGGCTTGGGCAGGGCGGCGGAATAGCTGTAGCACGGCAGGGTGCGGGCCAGCGCCTCGCCCAGCGCGTGCAGGGCGGACGCTCCGCCGGGCGATGGGCCCGCGCCGCCGGGATTGAACAGGGCGTCGTTGGGCAGGTGGATGGTCCCGTTGGCCTCGTCGATCACCGCCGAGACGCCGTGCGCCTTGAGGTCGGCGGCCAGGCGGCGGATGGCGAGGGTGCGGTCATCGGGCGGCGGCGCCGCGGTCGGCTTGGTGGGCGCGTTCTTGGCGGCTTCGCGGTCGGCTTCGATCTGCAGCAAGGCCTGAGCCGTGGCCTGCGACGACGGCTGGGCCGCGGCGGCGGCGGCCTGGGGCGCGGTCTTGGGCTTGGGATGCAGCACGTCGTCGGTGGTCTGGCGCAGCTGCAGGGCGAAATAGGTCAGCAGGATGATGAACAGAAACAGCACCCCCGCCATCAGGTCGCTCATGGAGACGAAGTAGCTCTCGCCCTCCTCCCCCTCGGCGCGACGGCGGCGGCGCTCGACCAGCGAGCCGTCCATGTCAGACATGCTGGGCGCGCAGGGCGGCGGCGCGGGCCGCGTCCAACGAAGCCACCGTCCCCTCGCGGGCGGCGTCGGGCGTGCGGGCCAGGGCGTCGGCGATGCGCTTCAGCTCGCTCAGCTGCAGCAGGGCGAGCGCCTGGGGCGAGATATGACGCACGCCGGCGTCCAGCGACTCGCACAGCTCGTCCTCCATGTCCTCCAGCCGCACCCTCCAGCGACGGCCGACGATCCGCATCACCAGCGACGAGGCGATGCCCGCGACCGAGGTCCAGAACTTGGCGGCGGCGATGGCGAGCAGGCTGGCCAGCGCTTTCTGCATCACCGTGGCGTCGCCGCCCGCGCCGATGGCGTTGGTCGCCTGGCTCAGCGCCGCGACGATGCCGAGGAAGGTCATCATCAGGCCGATCGCCACGAAGATGTTGGCCCACCAGTCCATCGCCCGGCCGGGGTCGCCGGCGCCCCCGAAGAACACACCCGCGCGTGATGAACTGGAGATCTCGCCGGGCTCGAGATCCACGAAGGTGCGCTGCAGATCGAGCCAGGCGCGCTGGAACGGAAAGGCGCCCTTGCCGCGGGCCAGCATGGCGCTGTTGATCGCCTCGTAGTTGCGGGCGAAGGCGGCGCGGGACGCGGCCGGGTCGGCCGACACGCCGCCGCCCACCGCGGCGATGCGGTCGAACAGGGCCTGGTGCAGCGGCTTGACTCGCCCGATCCAGGTGGAAAACAGCACCGCCGCGGCCCCGGCGAAGATGATGCCGCTGAGGAGCAGAGCCGCGCCGGGCCGCGCGAAAATCGCAATCAGGCCGCTTGTGATCAGGTGGTCGATGTATTCCATGCCGCCCGCCGCTCGCGCCGCCATGCTTGTGACGCCCGCGTCTTGGACCCCGCGCGTCGCTTAGGCAAGCGCGGGGCAAGCCCGGGGCAAGACGGCGAGGGTGGAGTCGGCCTAGACTGGAACGATGGCCGCCCTGTGCCGCGACTGCTTCTGGACCGGCGAGGCGCCGGCGCTGCGGTGCCCCGTGTGCGCCTCGCCGCGGATGCTGGCGCACGCCGAACTGGACAGGCTGGCCATCGCCCACGTCGACTGCGACGCCTTCTATGCTTCGGTGGAGAAGCGCGACCGGCCGGAGCTTGTGGACCGGCCCGTGGTGGTCGGCGGCGGGACGCGGGGCGTGGTCACCGCGGCCTGCTACGTCGCGCGGACCTATGGCGTGCGCTCGGCCATGCCGATGTTCAAGGCGCTGGCCGCCTGCCCCGAAGCGGTGGTGATCCGCCCCGACTTCGCCAAGTACAAGGCCGCCAGCGCCGCAGTGTTCAGTCTCGCCGCCCGCCTGACCCCGCTGGTGCAGCCGCTGTCGCTGGACGAGGCGTGGCTCGACTTGTCGGGGACCGAGGCGCTGAACGGCGGCCCGCCCGCGCTCAGCCTGACGCGGTTCCAGGCGCAGGTTGAGCGCGAGGTCGGGCTGACCCTGTCCGTCGGACTGGCGCCCAACAAGGTGCTGGCCAAGATCGCGTCGGACCTGGATAAGCCGCGCGGCTTTGCGGTGATCGGCGCGGCCGAGGCGCAGGCCTTCCTGGCGCCGCGCCCTGTGGCCCTGCTGCCCGGCGTCGGCCCGGCGATGGCGCACGCGCTGGAGACGGCGGGGTTCAAGCGGATCGGCGACCTGGCTGCGGCCTCGCCGAAAGACTTGGCCGTACGGTTCGGCGCGCACGGCCTGCGCCTGCACGCGCTGGCGCACGGCCGCGACGCCCGCGGCGTCGACCCGGCCGAGGACCGGCGCGGCGTCTCGGCCGAGACCACCTTCGACGCCGACCTGACCCGGCTGTCGGACCTGGAGGACCGGCTTTGGCCGTGCTGCGAGAAGGTGGCGGGGCGGGTGCGGGGGGCGGGCCTGACCGGGCGGGTGGCGGTGCTGAAGCTCAAGACCGCCGGTTTTCGCGGCCTGACCCGGCGGCGCACATTGGCCGTGCCGACCTGCACCGCGCGCGGCCTGTTCGCTGTTGCGCGGGAGCTGTTGCGGCCCGAAGCGGACGGGACCGCCTACCGGCTGATCGGCGCCGGCCTGACCGAACTCGCTCCCGCCGAGTCGGGCGCGTCCGACCTGTTCGCCGACGGCGAGGCGCGGGCCCTGACCACCGAACGGGCGGTGGACAGGCTGCGCGACCGTTTCGGGGCGGGCGCCATTGTCAGCGGACGGGCGCTGCGTCGATCCCGCTAAGCCCCCTTCCGCCGGGCCCGAACGGTAACTAGCTCTGTGGCGGCGGCGCGCGGCCGCTCGACGGAGACCTTGTCATGGCCAAGCTCGACGGCAAGATCGCCCTCATCACCGGCGGCACCACCGGCATCGGCGCAGCCACTGCCCGCCTGTTCCAGGCCGAGGGGGCGACGGTCGTCGTCACCGGGACCAATCCCAAGACCGTCGAGGCGGCCCGCACCGAGATGCCGGGCGTCGAGGTGATCGTCTCCGACCAGGCCGATACCGCCGCAGTCAAGGCGCTTGTCGATCAAGTGGTCGCCAAGCACGGCCGCATCGACGTGCTGTTCGTCAATGCGGGCGTCGCCGCCTTCATGCCGGTCGAGGGCGTGGACGAGGCCTTCTTCGACCGCCAGTTCAGCATCAACGTGCGCGGCGCCTACTTCGTCATGAAACATGCCGCTCCCGCCATCCCCGACGGCGGCGCGATCGTGCTCACCGCTTCCACCGCCGCCTCCCAGGGCATGGCGGGCGGCAGCGTCTATTCGGCCACCAAGGCGGCGGTGCGCTCGTTCGCGCGCAGCTTCGCCGCCGAGCTTGCACCGCGATACATCCGCGTCAACGCCATCAGCCCCGGCCCGATCGACACGCCGATCTTCGGCAAGGTCGGCCTGTCGCCTGAGCAGCTTGCCGGAATGATGAAGGATATGACGACCCGCATACCGCTAGGGCGCGTGGGCCACGCCGACGAGATCGCCGCCGCCGTCCTCTACCTCGCCGTCGACGCCACCTTCATGACCGGCGGCGAGATGATCGCCGGCGGCGGCATGGGATACGTCTAAAGCCGCGCCTCGAGCGGCTTGAGGTCGGCCCCGCCCTACGCCCGCCGGATCAGCCGCCCAGGGCGGACGGAGCTTGCTCGACGGGGCCGAAGTACTCGACCCGGCCGTGGTCCAGCACCAGCACGCGGTTGCACAGGGCGCGGAGCAAGCGGTGGTCGTGGCTGGCGACCACACAGCGCGCCTGCGCCATCACCGCGGTTAGCCGGTCTAGGGCGGCGGCTTCGAAGCTTTCGTCGGCCACCGCGATCCACTCGTCCATCAGCATGATCTCGTGGCGCCAGTGGGTGCTGACCGAGAAGGCCAGCCGCGCCACCATGCCCTGCGAATAGGTCTTGACCGGCACGTCGACGAAGCCGCCCAGCCCGCTGAACTCCACAATCTCGTCAGGGCGGCGGCGATCTCCCCGCGGTCGCGCCCGAGATAACGGCCCAGTAAGCCCACGTTCTCCCGCCCCGAAGCGTCGGGGTTCAGGCCGTCGCTCGACGCCGGCGCGATGCAGCCGCGTGCCGTACTCCATGTAGTCGCTGCGGATGACACCGGCAGGGGCAGACCGTGCTCGTGGAAGCACCGCACCGGTATGGCGGCGTACCACCAGCCATTGAAATGCGACGGCGCCGCTCGGCTGAGCGCGGTCAGGCTCTCCAGCTTGTTGAGGTCCAGGTTGTGATGGTTGGGCCGCAGCTGGTTGTCGGGCGACACCGCATTGCCCGCCTCGTAGAGCACGTTGCGGCGGAACAGGTCCAGCATGTGGCCGCCGACGACCAGCGGCTTTCGGGCATATCGCAGAAACGCCGCCGTGGTGAGCAGATGACGGGCGTCCAGCTCGACATCGTCGTCCATGAACAGGACGTGGGTCACCTCGGCGTGCCTCAGCAACTCTATCACGCTACGGGTGAAGCCGCCCGCGCCGCCGAAATTGCCCTGCTCGAACGAGGCGAGCCGACCGCCGCCCTGACGCGCCAGAGCGGCGAAGGCGTCGGACTCCAGCCGGGCGCCCTGGTTGACCACCGCGATACGCGCGACGGCGGCCTCGGGCGGCGCGGCCAGCAGCCGCTGCAGGGTGCGGACCACGAACGGCTCGCGGTTGAAGGTGCATACGCCCACGCCGATCGCCACCTCGCGCAAGGGCTTCTGCGTCGTGGTCCAAGCCAGGCCGGTCAGCGTCGCTGCCGCCAGCGCCTCGAGGTCGACGAAGATGCGGCCGCCGTGGCCATGCCCCTGAGGCGTCAGTGCGATCGGCAGCCGCACTTCGTCGGCGCCACGGACCCCGAGCTCGATCAGATAGCGGCCGATCAGCACGCAGCCGACCGACATAGCCTCGCGGAAGACATTGCACCAGAACCGCCCCTCGCCCGACACCGTCAGCACGATCTCGGAGACGATTGTTCCCAGCGCGCTCGTTCAGCATCCGCACAGCCCGCCATTCCCGTTCGCCACGGCCCGAGTGACAGCAGATTGAGCGAGCTAACTAAGCTGAACTGTGACGATCATCGGTTTCCCCGTCGAGAAAGCACCGTTGCAGGGGCTGGTCAGCGCGACATCCGACACAGATGCGCGGCACTACTCTGCGGACGAGTCCAACCGCCCTGCCCTGTCAACGGTTGCAGCACCGCCCCAGGCCGGCGCGAGGTGAGGGCGACCTAAGCGGCGGAAGCGCTCGGCGGCGGCGCGAACAGGGCGACCAGCTGGTCGCCGCGCGGCGAGCCCAGGCCGGTGCAGGGGTCCCAGCCGGGCGCAGCCTGATAGCCGACGCCGCCCAAGCGGTTGTCGCCCAGGGTCACGTCGCGGAAGGCTGCGGAATGGACGTAGAGCATCGCGTGCGGGTCGCCGATCGGCTTGCCCGCGACCGCGTTGATCGTCGCGGTCAGGCCGGCCCACAGCGGCGCGACCGCGCTGGTGCCGCCGATCACCTGCGACTGGCCGTCCACGATCACGCGATAGCCGGTGCTGGGATCGGCGTCGCCCGCCACGTCGGGCACGCCCCGGCCGCCGTTCGTCCCCGCCGGCGCGGGCGGCATGGATAAGCCGTGCTGATAGGCGGGGACGGGGAACAGGCTGCTGACCCCGCCGCCCGTGCCGCCGCCATTGCTTTTCCACACTGTCTCGCCGGTGATCGTCCCGTCCTCGGCGTCCAGCCGGGTGCCGCCGCAACCGACAACGAATGGACTGGAGACGGGGAAGTCGACGTGGGCGCCGCCGTCGCCGACCCCGTCGGTCGCCAGTCCGTCGCCCGACGCGGCGTAAACGCTGACACCCAGCGTCGCGCAGTCCTGGAAAGCCGAGGTCATCGCCGCCACCGCCTGCGCGGTCCAGCTGCTCTCCGCCGAGCCCCAGCTGATCGACATGACGCCGGGCTTGTTGGTCGCGTCGTGCGCCGCCTGGGTGATGGCGTCCACGAAGCCCTGGTCGGTGTTGGGCGCGAAATAGACCGCGAGCTTCGCCCCGGGCGCGCCCGCGCCGGCGACCTGCACGTCCAGCGTGACCTCGCCGTCGGCGTCGGTGTCGACCCCCGGCGTGCCGGCGGCGCCGTCGACCGGAACGACGACCACCGTCGGCGAGGCCAGGCCCATGGCTTGGAAAGCGGCCTCGCCAGATGACCGGTCGCGGCCTCAGGCGCGACGAGGCGGATCGACTTGGCCGTGGCGACCGGACGCTGGTCCAGGCCCAGCACCGCCTCGATCGCGCCCGCGACATCGGCCGGGGCGGACAGGCTGCCCGTGCGGGCGCGCAAGGGCCCGGCCGGGTGATCGTACACCGCCAGCTGCGCGCCGAACGCCCGCTCCGGCTTGCCGATGGGACCTTCCAACTTGACGAGCCGCCGGTCGGGATCGCGCTCGACCACCCTCAGGCCCTCGCGGGCCGCGAACTGAGCCATCGCCGCCATCTGCGGGCGCAACGCCTCGGCTCTCGCTTGAACCAGGACCTCTCGACTGGGCAGGCCCACGGTCGGAGACGGGTCGGTCGCCGCGACCGGCGTGTGCTTGAGATAGACGCTGACCTGGGCCAGGGCGTGTGGATCGACGGGACCGACCGGACTGAGGTCGGGCGCTCGGCGCTCTGTGCCGGGCAGGATCACACGCTCTGAAGCCATACTCGCCTCCAAGCGTCAGTTCGCGCCGCCCCCGGAGTCTCGTCAAGCACGGACTTGAGCGCCTCAGGCCCAAGCAGCCGGCGCGCGTGCAAGCTGCCCGGTTCTTGCGCAAAGGTCGTGCGTCGAAGCCTCTTGCGGCAGGCTTAAATCCCGTGAAGCCTGGGGCATCGACTGGGGGCGACCGGGTGACTCGAACAAAGCTGACGTTAGTGGCGACAATCGCGGCGGGCGCGCTCGCCTGTACGGCGCAGGCGCAGGAGCTGCCGACGGGCGCGCAGGCCGCCGAGACGGGGGCGGCCCCGTCCTCGGCCGCTTCGACGGCAGCCGCGCCCACCGGCGCGGCCTCGGCCAAAGCGGACGGCGTGCAGAGCCTGCCCCAGCCGTCGCCGTCCGCCGCCGCCCTGCCCCCCGCGCGCGACGTGCGCCGGCCGGGCGTGATCGTGCTGCACGTCGACGCCACCGACCTGGCGCACGGCGTCTTCGCCGTTCACGAGACCGTGCCGGTGTCGGGCGGCGGCGGCGATGTGGTGCTGCAGTACCCGCGCTGGCTGCCCGGCAACCACTCGCCGAGCGGACCGATCGACAAGCTGGCGGGGCTGGTGGTCAGCGCGGGCGGGCGGCGGATCGAGTGGCGGCGCGACCCGCTGGACGTGTTCGCCTTCCACATCGCCGTACCCGCGGGCGTCACGGCGCTGGATGTCGACTTCCAATTCCTCTCGCCGGTCTCGACTCGCGAAGGGCGGGTGATGATGACGCCCGACATGCTGAGCCTGGAGTGGAACACCGTGGCCCTGTACCCCGCCGGTGTTCTCACGCGACGTGACAGTGCAGCCCAGCGTGCGCCTGCCGCCCGGGTTCAAGGCCGCCGGAGCGTTGGAGGTCGCCTCGCAGTTGGGGGGACGAGACCGCCTACCGTCCTGTCGACTTCGAGGAGCTGGTCGACTCGCCGCTGATCGCCGGGCGCAACTTCGAGCGGATCGACCTCGACCCCGGCGGGCCCGCGCCGGTGCACCTGGACGTCATCGCCGATCGGCCCGAACAGCTGGCGATCAGGCCCGACCAGCTGGCTGCTCACCGGACGCTGGTGCAGCAGGCTTATCGCCTTTTCGGCTCGCACCATTATGCGCACTATGATTTCCTGTTCACGCTGAGCGAGAAGCTGGGCGGCAACGGGCTGGAACATCACCAGTCCAGCGAAGACGGCGCCATCGCCAAGTACTTCATCGACTGGGACAAGACGCCGGCCGGGCGCGACCTGCTGGCGCACGAGTTCACCCACTCCTGGAACGGCAAGTTCCGCCGCCCGGCCGACCTGTGGACGCCGAGCTTCAATGTACCCATGCGCGACAGCTTGCTGTGGGTCTATGAGGGGCAGACCCAGTACTGGGGCAATGTGCTGGCGGCCCGCGCGGGACTGCTGACGCCGCAGCAGGCGCTGGACTCGCTGGCCCTGGTCGCCGCCACCTACGACCACCGTGTCGGCCGCAGTTGGCGGGCGCTGGAAGACACCACCAACGACCCGATCGTCGCCGGCCGCCGCCCCCTGTCCTGGCTGAGCTGGCAGCGGAGCGAAGACTACTACTCCGAGGGGCAGCTGATCTGATTGGACGCCGACACCCTGATCCGCGAGCGGACGGGCGGCCGTCGCTCTCTCGACGACTTCGCCCGGGCGTTTTTCGGCGTCTACGACGGCAGTCACCGGGCCGACACCTACACCTTCGAGGATGTGGTCGGTGCGCTGAACGGGGTGGTCCCTTACGACTGGGCGGGGTTCCTGCGCGCGCGGCTGGAGGGGCACGGCCCCGGCGCGCCGCTTGATGGCCTGACCCGCGGCGGCTACCGGCTGGCCTACACCGACCAGGAGACGCCCTATCAGAAGAGCGTGGAAGAACTGCGCCACGTCACCGACCTGACCTTCTCCATCGGCTTGGTGGTCGGCAAGGAGGGCGTACTGAGCGACGTGCTGTGGGACGGGCCGGCGTTCAAGGCGGGGCTGGCGGAGGGGACCACCCTGGTCGCGGTCGATGGCGAGGCCTACGACGCCGAAGGGCTCAAGCAGGCGGTCCGCCTGGCGCAGGGCGGGTCGACGCCGATCGAGCTGCTGGTCAAGAGCAAGGACAGCTTCCGCACCGTTCGGATCGACTACCACGGCGGCCTGCGCTACCCGCACCTGCAGCGCACGGCCGCCACCGCCGCAAGCCTGGACGCCATTCTGACCCCGCGCCGCTGAACGGCGGTTCAGGCGTGCGCCTTTGCCGGCCGAGCTGTCCCTGCCGCGGTTTCTCAGCCCCGGCGACCAGGCGATGGCGACGCTGGAGCTGCACAATGTCGAGGGCCGGGTCGGCGTCTATGTGCCGAGTTGCTCGGCCAGGGTGGGCTGCTGGCCCCGTTCCGCAAGCTGTACCAGCTGGTGCTGCGCCGGCGTATCGCGGAGCGCACTTCCTGCCGGGGGCCGAGGTGCGCGACATGTATCGCCCGAGCGTGGGCGCCCGAACCGCCCCAGGCCGCCTGTGGATCAGCCCGACGGGGTAGCATTCCCTCCCCCTCGAGGGGGAGGGACACGCCGGCGCAGCGGCGAGGGTGGGGCAAGTGACGCAAGGCGGAGTGTCGAAACGAGCCCACCCTGACCACTTCGCGGTCGTCCCTCCCGTCAAGCGGGAGGGCGCGGTTTTGGCGCGAGCGAAGATCATCCGGCCCCTCGTCCTCGCCCTCACCGTCCTGCTCGCTGTCGAGGTAGCGGTCGCCGCGTTGGACGTCGCCTTCCGCCGGACCTGGCGCGGGCGGGGCGGTCTTCGCCGGTGGCGCTGGACCGGCATGGGGCGTGAAGGCCTGCGTCTGCGCGACCTGGCCATGCTGTACGCCCTAGCCGACGGCGGCGTGGCCAAGCCGCTGGCCCAAACTCGCCTTCAAGACCGGCGCCTCCTACGGCTTCCGCGACGCGGTGGCGGCGGAAGGCGAGGGCGTTCGGTGGTACGTCGACGGCGCCCCGCTCACGCCCGATCCGGTCGCGGGTCTCGTCTGCCGACCGCCCGCGCCCGGTTTTTACCACCTGACCGCCGTGGACGCCCAGGGCCGCCGGGCCGAGGCGCGCGTGCGGGTCAGGTGAGCCGTCCGATGCAGGCGCGCTTGACCGGCGGCGGCAGGCGGCTACCGCTATGGCTTGAGAGTCGAGCCACGGGATGACCGCGAAACTGGAACAGACCCTGAGAGGTCCCGAGGCCTTTCCGCTCGCCAGACTGGCGCTGGCCAGGCTGGAGGCGCAGGGCGTCTGGCCGACACCGCTGAACTTCGAGCTGTGGCTGCATTACGTCGGTGACCCGCAGGGCGATCTGGCGCGGGCGATCGACGGCCTGCTGGCCGGGGGGGAGCCGATCACCGATCAGGCGAGCGAACGCTTGGCGGCC